>MDSV01050682.1_pt1 | contig 12963 bp, 10 predicted proteins | sample 810851 | NCBI WGS metagenome assembly MDSV01 (sample SAMN05326640, study PRJNA326480) | marine metagenome | isolation source: seawater | place: Atlantic Ocean: North East | collected 2012 | reverse complement strand
TAAGTATTTGATATTTAATAATAATTTTTTTTATTTGATTTATATAATTCTATTTTATTTTTCATATCGTTATTTATTTAATAATTTTATAACCTCACTATGGATTTTTAATGCAGTTAGTCTTAATACACTCGTTCTTAGAATAGATCCTTTATTTACAACCTCTCAAAATGTTTATTATCCAAAAATTTTATCAAAATTTAATTATGGAAATATACAAAATTTTTGGATTACAGAGGTAGGAGATCCGTATCCTGTATTCTCTCAATTAAATGAAATACTCATTGGTCTATTTGGTCTTAATTCAATAAATTATCTTTTATATGTTGTAAATGTTTTTTTTATTTTTTCTATTTTTAAAATTGCAAGTTTATATTTTGGTAAAAATTTAAACGAAAAAGGCTTTTTAATTGTATTCTTTTTTACAATTCTTCAGATTATTGATAATTTACCTAGTATTTGGATTGATTCGCAAAATCTACTTTTAAAATCAATGTCACACCTATTAGGGGTTTCTAATTTATTTCTTGATGGTGTTTCAGGATTTTCAGAATTTAATTCACGAAGAGCACTAATACCAGCTTCTTTCGACATATTGATAGTTTTTACAATTTATTTGTTTAGTAAAAAAAAATATGTCCAAGGAATTATTTTTGGAATATTTATTTCTCTTTTCCATTATTTTAGTTTCATAAATCTTTTATTAATAGTTTTAGCTTTATTAATAACAAACTTTATAGTAAAAACAAAAAAAGATAAGCTAGTTTATTTGTTACTGATCATCTTTATGCCCATTGCGACAACGATAACTGCATCTTTGCTTAATTGGCTTGACTCAAATGGAAAAATTTATAATTCTTTACAAATTCTTTATAAAAGAGGAAGTCCAGAATGGATATTAGAACCTTTAATAACAATTGGAAGTTTCTCGGGACCAAATCTTGCAAAAAGTCTTTTTTATTTTCAATACAACTTTGAAAATTTTAAATTCGTAGAAACTTCTCATAATTTAAATTATTTAAATCCAACAGCAGGCTCTTTTATTAGTTATTCAGTTTTCCCCATAGAATTTGTGTTTTTATGTTTATTGGGATTCATAATTTCCAAGAAATTAAACTTTATTTTGATTTCTAATATTATTTTTCTCAACTTTTTGGTAACGAGTGTTTCTTGGGTTTTTCAATCTTATGACAATCTTGGCTTAGCTGCAATTTTACATCCATACAGAGTTTCTGGCATTGCAGTATTTTTGTCATCTTTTTCCATCTTTGTATTTTTAATTTCAAAAATAAATGTAAAAATTTTGAAATCCTTTTCTTTTTTAAGCTTGTTTATAATATTGTTTACACCATTTCTTTCAAATTTTTACAATATGGATGACCCCGATATCAACTTTATTCAAGATAATTTATATGAGTATACAGAGGAAGACTCAGGTGCAGTCATAATTCCACATGAAAAAACTTCTTGGTTGTTAAATTCTGGAGGTATAAATGCCTATTCTTCAAAACTTTTTCCATACGATGTTTCGTATTCAGAAGAATGGATGAATAGATATGCACTTCAGGAAAAAATTTTAAAGGCCAAATCATGTGATGAAGTTGATTTATTGATTGGAAAATCTGGTGTAGACATTAAACTAATTATTTCTAAAATCGAAAATGAGATTTCTAAAATTAAAAATAAATGCAAAGTCGATATAGTTGTATATCAAGATTAGATAATAGCTATTTCATATTAAATGATTCAATATCAGACCACTGAACTTTTCCATTTATGTGAATATTTTGTAGTCCCCAATGCCCAAGAGAGAACAAAAATTTAGAATACGGGTGATGATGTAATGGAGCAATATTTAAAAATATTAGACTGCATAGGAGCTCAACTTTGTACAGGTCAAATTCTTTACCAACAATCCATTTTTTAAATATGTTTTCAATATTTTTTATTTTCTCTTCTCTAAAAATATTAATATTTTTTTTATTTTCACTTTCTGTAATTGAATATTTACCATTAACTATTGAGGGGTGGGGAACAATAATACCATGAAGTAACTTAGCAAGGTCATAGTAAATATCACCATATTCAATTATCCCTCCAAAATCTTGTCTCCAATCAAGAAATGTAAATTTATTATTTTGGTCGTTGTAAATTATGTTTTCAAAATGGAGATCACCATGGAATCTTGAAGGAATTCCATTTATAAGATTTTTCCATTCAACAGAATCTAGAAGTTCATAAATAGGTAAACAAATTGTATTATTTAGATTATATTCATTTATATCCTCAGGATATCTATCTAAATAATTATTTACCCTTTCGTATGTTTTGTCTTTGTAAAACTCTGAACAAACACTATTAAATTTAATTAGTTCTTTATCATTTAATTTTTTAGTTTTCCAAAAATTATCCAAAACACTCTGTAATTCTTCAAAAATATTTTTTGTTATCTTTTTTGAGAGTACGTCTCCTTCAACATATTCATAAACATACATGTTTTCAGAAAAATTTGTTACTTCTGGTACAAATCCTTTAAGTATTTTTTCTCGAGCCACTCTTTTTGTTATAAAATCTTTGTCTGATGAAAATTTTATAACTTTTTTATTTGTAAACCAGATTTTTTCATTTTCTTTTGGAAGAACACTCACTTCATTAGTTTTAAATTCTTTTCTTGCTTTTGACAATTGGTATGGATTTCCTGTATCAAACCATGAAAATTGGAGCCCTTTAAAATTCATATTTGTCAGATCAAAGCCAGCAACCTCTCCCATAGCCCTTGTTTTGATTGTCGCATTATCAAAGTTTTCCCAAAAGAATTTAAAATCTTTTATACCTGCGAGACCTATATATGCTTTTTGACTTTCAGAAGCTAATTTTTCGTGTATCTCTTTAACTTCGCTTTTCTGATCGATAGTAAGAGTTCTATAACTACTATTGTCTTTAACATAATCCCAACCTAACCAATTAGAATTTAAATCAAATGAGAATGAATTTGTAATAGTATCACATGAACAAAACACAAAGGGTTCTTGAAGATATTCTTTAGTTAAGCTAAGCGTTTTACCCAAACTTGAACCAGGACCTTCATAAGGATCAATATCAACAGTCGTAATGTTTAAATCTGAATGTGCAAACTTAAGATAATTTTTTACTTCTTTTCCCTTATGTCCAATAGGAATTATGAACCTTGCTTCTTTATCAAAATTTTGAATAATATGGGAAATTATTGGCGTGTTGTTAATTTCCACCAAAGATTTGTTTACATATTTAGTAGCAATTCCTAATCTTGAGCCAGTACCAGCAGTTGGAATGCAAACAGTGTAAGGCATAATTAATATGATAAGATAGTAAGTAATTAATTACACATAGAAAGAAAAATATTTATGTATAAAAAAATAGAGAAACCATGGGGATACGAAGAACTGATTGAATTAAATAAAAATTATGCTGTAAAGTTTTTATTTATGAAAAAAGGTCATCAGTGCAGTCTTCAACATCATGAATTAAAAACTGAAACCCTTATGGTACTTGATGGAGAATTAGAGGTATTTTTTAATGATGAATGGAAAACTTATAAAAAAAACGAATATCTAACAATTCAACCTAATGAAATACACAGAATGAAAGCAGTAAACGAAGATTGCCTTTATATGGAATGCTCTACAATTGAGCTTGATGATGTTGTTAGACATCAAGACGATTTTGAAAGAAATTAAATTTTATTTAAAGATTAGTTTTAAGTTTTCAATTCCGACGTTTTTTATAAATTTATTCACTAATGTAAATTGATTTTTATGAAAAGTTTTATCTAAAGCGTCAAATAATTTATTTACATCTTTTTCGGAGGTAATTAGCGAAGGTGAAATAGCAAGACACACTTTTTTATTATCTGTAAAGTATGTCAAAATATTATGCTCACTATAGAGGTGGTCTATTAAAGCACCAACATACAATTTTTTAAAAAACTTTTTATCTAAATTTTGAAAAATTTTCTCTAATTGTTTGTAGACTTCTGGAAGTTCAAACTCTAATCCATATAATGCCCCCATGCCAGCAAATGAATAGAAAAATTTATATCTCTCAGAAAGTTTTTTAAATCCTGTTTCTAGAAGGTTTTGTAAATTTCTTGATTTTTTCTCGAACTCTTCTTCCAATGCTATCTCTATTGCAACAATTGCAGTAAGGGTTTCCTCTCCGAAGGCATTGTAGGTTGTGGAATGCATAAGTGCATCATTTGTATTTCCATAAGACCTGTTAAATAAATCTTTAGTAGTTGTATAACCACTAATTGAGGACTTACCTCCACCAAAAGACTTAGAATATACAACAACATCTGGGACTGCTGAAGTTCTCATAAAATTAAATAAAGGTCCAGTTTTAAAAAATCCTGTATAAATTTCGTCGAATATTAAAGGTATAGAGTATTTATCTGAAATTTCTCTTGCTTTTATAAGAAAATCATCACTTGTTAATGCAAATGATGATGCTGAAAATGGCTCAACCAAAATGGCAAAAATACTACTATTTCCAGAATTGTCTAAAGAGCTTTCTACTATAGATTTAAGGTTTGTTGAGTTATTAAATTTAAATATTTTATTTTCTAGCAATTGAGGAAATTTATATGTCATTTCATCTGAATTAGACACACTCAGAGCTCCCATTGTTTTTCCATGAAATGATCTATCAGAACTCAACACGACATTCCTTTTATTATTAAATGACTTATGACATATCTTTAATGCACCCTCAATCGCCTCTGCACCTGAATTGCAAAAGTAACTAATATCTAAATTACTTGGAAATAATTCAGCAATATTTTTACTTAAAGCTGCAACATATGGAGATAAATATAACTTAGAAACCTCCATGTGTTTATTTTTTTGGAATTTAGTTCTAGTTTCTAAAATCTTTGGATGATTATGGCCATGGTTTAACACACCAAGACCACCGGTAAAGTCTTTAATTATTTCTCCATTTGCTAAAGTAATATTGATACCTGCAGCTTTTATTGGGACACTTTTATTTGTTGACAAACCAGCAAACAATTTTGCCTGCTGTGGATTAACAAAATCTTTATATAGAGATAAAATTTCTGAATATTCAAGGGATTTTATATCTGTACTTTTAATCATTTTTAATTAATTGTAGATTTGTAAAAAAAATAATAACAAGTGAAATTGTACAGCTCATTATGAACATATAAATTGTTTGTATATTAAACAAATTAAAAATAATAACAAAAAAGATAAAACCAATAAATAAACTATATGCGATATATTTTGTTTTTCTTAAAACAATTAAGTAAAAAGCGGATGTTTTAGTTAACAAAATAATTACTGAAATTAGTGACACAAAAAAAGTATCTTGTTTTGACAAACTATATCCATCAAAAAATATCAACTTAATTATGTCATTCCCAATTACATAAGAAAAAACTAGATAAAAACTAGCTAGGAACATAGCCAACAGTGATCCCTCAAAAATCTTTTTGATATTGAAGTTGGATTTTTCAGAAAATTCTTTTGTTAATTTTGGTAAATACAAAAACTGGATTGGAGCTAAACAAAATTGCAGTATTTGAGCATAAGCTTGAGCAAAAAATATATCTGTTGATATAAATATGGCGTCCTTGTTTTTTAAACTTTCTGTGATTGGTAATCCGTATAAATAGAAAATACAAATAAAATTTTGAATAGTTAAGTTAATGTAAGAACTAATTTTTTCTTTATCATTTTGATTAATTTTTATTTTTATTTTACTTTTTAAAACAAAAATAATTAGTGCAAAACTTGGAGCAATACTAAATCCAATAATAAAACTATCAAGTGAATTAAAACTGTAACCGAGGGCAATGACAAAAACAACTTTCATTAAACCATCTGTAATTTTCAAATAACCATAGCTTTTGAATTTGTTTGTAAAACTCGTAAATCCGAATATCTCAAATTGTATTGAATACGATAATGCATAGACAATTGCAAAAAATATAAAAGCATTATTTAAGCCAGTATTTTGAAAAATATATAACAAAAACGGAAGAATAAATAATAAGGAAATGATCGAAAACTTAAATGAACTGTATATATTAAATTGTTTACTGTTGGTACTTTGTCGAGTCTGTTCAAGCCCTGCAAACAAACCAAAAGAAACTATTGAAATAATGCTGTAATAAAGTGTTAAATCGGAGTATTCTCTTGGAGTCAAATAATTTTCAACAAGCCTTAGAGAAACTAGTATTAATAATCCTTCTATAAATAGTGCGCCAAAAATAAAAATTAAAGATTTATTTTTGTTAGTAATTAGTTTTAATTGTCTTAAATTCATAATTTTTAAAATTTGAATAGTCCTTTTTTAAAATCTTTTTACCAAATAAAAAATCAAATATAATAGAAAGCATCTCTTTTAAATGGTTAAAAAGATTCAATGAAGATTTCTGATTTGTTACTTTTAAAGGCGATGGAAAGTATTTAAAAGTTAAACCTTTATTGATTTGATGAATTAACAAGTAGTAATTAAAAGTTAGACCATCTGCACACTTTAAAATAAATTCTATATGTTCTGGATTTAACCTGTAAAAATTTGTACTTGAACCCAAGTCCTGAATTTTTCGCATTAATAAAATGGAAAATATATAATTAAATACAATATTTCCAATATATTGTATCTTGCTGTAGTTTTCGTTTTTTGCTCCATGCATAAATCTTGAACCTAATAGCATATCAAAATTGCCCCAGTGCTCTTTAGCTTGAATGAAGTTATTAATATCAGCTTTTCCTGAACCATGATGAATTAAGAGATAATCATATTCATGTTTGAAACCGTAACTGAAAGCAATTTTTGATGATCCACCCAGGTTATAGTTCTCTGAGTTTTGAATTAATTTTATTTTAAGATCAATTTTATCTATTGCGTCTGAAACTAGCTCTAGACTATTGTCACTACTTCTATTATCAATAACTAATACACTACTATTTGGAGGCAGATCTAGTTTTGACATTATTTTTAACTGCTCAATAGTAAAAGGCCCACAGTTATACATAGGGACTGCTATTAAAGTAGTGGTGTTATTTTCAGACACCCTGTTATCATACTTTGAAAAGGAATCTTTAATTATGAAAAATAAATTAAAAAACGTAATACAGGTTTATTATCAATCTTTTATTGCAAATAAACCTGAACTTTTGACAAGCATTCTGACTGAAGATGTTTATTTGCGTGATTGGGAGATTGAAAAACGCGGAAAGAAAGAAGTAATTGAAACTAGTAGTGAGATAATGAATTTACCAAATTTTGATATTGATATTCTTAATGAAATCTATGAGGGTGAATTTGCAGCTGTTGACATAATAGTAAAAGTTAATGACGAAACATTAAAGGTGATAGACCTTTTTGAATTTGAGAATTATAAAATTAAATCTATAAAAGCCTATAAAGGCTAGAAAATATCTATATATGAACATGAGTGATCAACCTCCACCACCAACTAAGACTCGACTTTCAGGCTGGAGCGGCTATCTTAAAGAAGTCTCTGAAATTAACTATGTAAACAAAGAATTAATTCAAGAGATAATTGCAAATAATAACGAAAAATATATTGCAAGAGGTCATGGCTGTAGTTTTGGAGATCAAGCAATTTTAAAGTCAGGTATAGTTTTAAGCACAAATAGATTAAAAGAAATTAAATGGATTACGGATGAAATTATTAGTGTTGAATCTGGAGTTGAGCTAAGAGAGCTTCTCTCAGAACTTCTTCCTAGAAATAAAACATTGATTGGAATTCCTGGAGGGCTTCAAGTAACTATTGGGGGCGCTATATCAAACAATATACACGGCAAAGATCATTGGAAAAATGGTAATTTTTCTGAAAATATAGTATCTGTTACTTTTATCGATCAAGATGGTACAAAACACAAAGTCTCAAAAAAAGATGAAGTTTTTAAATATTTAGTTGGAGGAATGGGATTATTTGGTTTAATAATTTCTGCTGAGCTAAAAACTCATGATATTAAAAGCCCCTGGGTAAGAGAAGATACGATTCGACTAAATTCAAAACATGATTTTGAAGAATTCTTTACTTCCATTAAAAGCAATACACTAGATGTTGACTATGCAGTAGCTTGGTTAGACTTTTCAAATAAAAAACATCTTGGAAGGGGGATTGCTCTAACGGGAAAATTTATTGAAGGAAAAAAAGTAACTAAAAAGTATGTTGAAGAAAAAACAGAATTTAATAAATATGTTTTTAACTATTTTCACCACAATTATTTTTGGACAATAGCAAGACCTTTTTACAGGAGACCAATTCTAAATTCATTAAGTTTAATGAAATATAAATTAACGAAACAAGTCTCAAGTTCTGATATTTTTTATACAGATTATATGTGGATTGATAACAAGCTTATTCCCGAATATAGAAAAATATATAAGCCTAAAAACTTCATAGAGATACAGCCACTAATCTCTATTAGTGATGGTTATGATAAATTTTTTGCATTATTAGATTATTTAAAATTAAATCACTTGGAACCGTTATTTCCATCCGTAAAAATTCATAAAGAACATGAAAGTTTATGGACTTTTGCAGGAAATGGATTATCAATTTGCATTGATATTCCTGTGGCTAGAAAAAATTTTACGAAAACAGTTAATGAATTGTATGAATTCTTAAACGATATTGATGCACGGGTATACTTAGCAAAAGACTCAACTTTAGATAAAAAATATACAAATAAATTAGCACCCGGATTTAATGAATTAATTGTAAAATCGAATGAACTAGGTTTCAGTAATAAGTTTGATTCCGATATGGCTAAAAGGCTTACAGATTAGTTATAATCTATTTATTTTAATATCTTTAAACAAAACATTAAATACCCTGCCTATAAGATAAAAGAAATAAATGTCTAGCGCTATTCTCATTCTTGGTATGTCAATTGTTACCAGAACTAAAATAAGTAAGAATAAAATAACAAATATTAAGAAATCAATCAACTCTTTTTTATTCGGTTTTAAAGCCAAATAAATAAAACTTATTATCAGTAAATAGTTGAATATTTTATTTATGATAAAGAACCAATACCCTTCTTCACATCCAATTTCTTTATATTGACAAACAAGATTGTCTTTGAAAAATCCATATGAAAAATTTTTATAATTTTCAAAAATATAATTAATGTTTTCTAAATAATAACTAGGTATAATTTTTAAAAATTCCTCGCAAATTTCTATTTTATTTAATTTGCTTACGTCAATATTTTCATTTAGTAAGGATAACGTTGTACTACTATTTCTAATTTTTTCATTTGAGACATTATTTTTGATAGCTTCTGTAGGTTCTATTATATTTTTTTCTAAATAGCAACCACTATAAGGATTAAAATCCCAGTGACCTAAATGGGTTGCATTTCTGAACCCCCAGGCAAAAATTAATAAAACTGGAATTAAAAAACCAATTAAGATTTTTTTTAAACTTACTTTATTAAAATAACAAAATTTTAGAAAGAAAAGAAAAATAGCTATGAAAAACTGGATTTGCAAATACACAGAAAAACTTATTAATAGCAAATAATAATAATAATTTCTTTTAGAGTCCTTGTTTTCATTAGATATATACCATGCAATAAATAAACAGAAAACCCCCCATATTTCATAAAGTACAATTCTAGAAAATATAGATAATGATGGATAAACAGCTAAGAGAATCATTATTGATGAATTAACAATGCTGTTTTTACTATTTATCTTTTTTATAATTCCAGTATTTATAAATGCATATAAAAATATTTGAATAATTATTAGAAAAATTGGACTAATTTTAGTTCCAAGAGTAAAAATTGATATAAGAATAGAGTACGATGGACCTCTTTGAAAATGTGGCTCACCACCACAATTCCTACTGTATTGAAAGCATTCTAAAAGAGTACCTCCAAGTTCTTTTAAAGGAATAGAATCTGGAGCACCATAAAAAATATTGAGATCAAAGTTTTTTGTATAAAGTATTAATAATATTTTTAAAAAACCAATTCCAAAAAATATAAATAAGTAGTGATTTTGTAAGTTTTGATTAAAAAAAATTTCGAACAAAAACCATAAAATAATAAAAAGTAAATATACTTTCCAGTCATTAATTAATGGCAATACATCAAATTTAAAATTTGATGTGGTAATTACCAGTACAAATAAAAATCTTATTGTGAATACACTCAATATTTTAAAACTTAGTGCTTTGTTCATAATCAATTAAACCATAAATTAGTTAGCTTAGATTTATAGTTATAAAGATTACATTTCATATTGTGATTTCTATATAATGTTACTTAAACATGATATGAGTAAATTTTTATTAGAAACTACAAAGTATTTAAACCTTATCTTTAGTCAGTCGCATATTCTGGTTGTAGGATTGTATCTCTTTTTAGTTCAGAAAATTGCCTTTCCACTTAACTTTCAGCAAGATGATGTCTCAGAGCTTTACATTATTAATTTTACTGAATTTGCATGTGTAGTAAATGCCGGCGACAACCATCCTCTTTTTACTAATTTGATATGGGCACTTTCAAGAATTTTCGAGGAAAATATTGGATATTTGATGTCTTCTTTAAATATTATTTTTACTTTGATTTCACTTATGTTTTTTTACAAATTGATAAAAAGACATACAAATCACCATTTAGCAGCCCTTACAACATTAATTTTTCTTTCCTCCAGCAGCTTTATAGTCTATTCAATGTCTATAAAACAATATCCCATAGAAGTTTTCGGATGTATTTTTTACTTATCAATTCTTTATGAAGAAACTACTAAAGGATCTAAGAATTTAGATAGTTATAAAAAGTTATTTTTTGTGTTGTTGGTATCTTTTTTTTCATTGACACTAGTAAGTTTTTTTGTTGTTGCAATATTTTTAATTTTTTTAAATAAGAAATTTGATATTAAAAAAATTACTAAGATTTTATTAATCTCTTCCCCCAGTGTTTATTTTGTACCTTATATTTTAAGAAAGTTAAATAGACCAAGTTACAGAGAGTATTGGGATAATTTTTTTATTAACACAAGTTCAGTATCTGAATTGATTGAATCATCATCGTTTATTTTCAATTTAGTTATGAAAGGCTATTTTGGTTTATTTTTTTATGAAAAATTTGCGTTGCTTTATTTTATATTTTTACTTATCCCCATATTTTATAAAGACAAGGTATCATTCCCCTCCTATTTTATTTTATTAGTTTTTACATGCTTTAACCTTCTAAAGCTTTATCCACTCGGAGGTGGTCGTACCGATTTAATTCTCTTCCCTGTTTTACTTTTTATACTTTCAAGATCTTTTTATTTACTAAATTTAAAAAAACAATTTTTTAATACAGTTTTTGTTATTTTACTTTTTCTTATACCTAATTTTAATGAACCATATTATAAGGTAGAAAACATCACTCCTATTTTAAATGACATCAGTGCTTCTATAAATAATGAAGAATCTTATATTTTAGTTTTAAATGAGCAGAGGTATTCATTTGAATACTATTCTTCTCAGATTTATGGCAAAGTACCTATCTCTACTGTTGATGGATGCAATTATCTTGTTCCAGATATTTCTAATTACTCAGTTTTTTTACCAACTTCCGAGGAAAGGTGGGAAGAGGTATTAGCAACTCTCGAAGTAGAAAATCCATTAGAAATAATTCTCATTGGTATTGAGTTAGAGGGAACAATAGGACTTGTGAGAAGTGCAGAAAAATATTTATTACAATCAGGTTTTACAAAAGTTGAAGAGCAGCAATATGACATTGGGATGTTGTTAATTAAATATAAGTAGCTTCAAAATCAGCATAACCATAACATATTTTCTACTTTCTATCTCTCAACCCTATGGCCTATTTGTGACATGGAATTTTTTTCCTGTTACGATAAAATGAACAATGAATAAAAACGGAATTTATAATAAATATATTTATATTTTAAGTTTTTTACTCATAGGGCTCAATATATCTGGGTATTTTATCAACCCCTTAAATAAGTATGAAAATTTAGCAATGAATAATTATTATGATAAAAATTACCCTAGTGGGTATTTATATGATGACATCAATATCGATTATCTTAAACAAATATATAATAAAGAAATCCCTAATCTTACGGTAGAAGCAATAAACGATGAAATTTTTACATCAATTCGGCATTCTGATTTGAGAAAAGTTGAGATTTATGAAAATTGGTTAATTTTTACCTTAGGCAAAATATATGAACCAATATCTAGAACACAAAATCCTTATAGAATAATTAATGGAGGTGTTGGCGAGTGCGCTGAGCAAGTGGCAATTTTAAATTATATTTCAAATCAATACGGATGGGCATCTAGATTTATAGGACTAAATGAGCACGTTATTTCAGAAATTAAAACAGAAAGTGGATGGGTTGTAGCAGACCCACATTACGGAGTTTATTTTGATATGTCTTTTGAAGAGTTGCAGAATACAGAAAAAGAAGACATTTTTAAGATCCTAAATGAAAAAGGATATGGAATAGAGTTTTCAGATTGGTATATCAGAGTGATGCGTACAGAAGAAGATAATAAAATTTTAGAAGTTGGAGAAGCAATAAGCCCAAGGTTAGATATGTTTGAAAAGTTTTCGGATATTTTAAAATGGATCTTTCCAATATTACTATTATTTTTAACGCAAATATCTTATAGAAAAAGTTAACAATTTAATAATTTTCCATTTTTGTAAGTTGATTTCTCATGTAATTTACTGTTGGCATAAAAACTCTCAAAAGGTCTATCTTTTATTGCATAATTCATAGAGTTAGTTCAAGTGGACAAAGTATAAGACAGGGTTTTTAGCTAGTTTGTTTATAAAGATTAATAGGGCCTATATTTATTGTGGCCAGAGGCAGAATCGAACTGCCGACCCCTTGTTTTTCAGACAAGTGCTCTACCGACTGAGCTATCTGGCCTTTGGCGGGGAC
>MDSV01217934.1_pt1 | contig 12964 bp, 7 predicted proteins | sample 810851 | NCBI WGS metagenome assembly MDSV01 (sample SAMN05326640, study PRJNA326480) | marine metagenome | isolation source: seawater | place: Atlantic Ocean: North East | collected 2012 | reverse complement strand
GCTCCTGCCGCACTTCATCACCGTCGCGAACGGCGCGGTGGACCACGACGCCGTGCGCCTCGGGAACGAGTCCGTGCTCACGGCGCGGTACCAAGACGCCCAGTTCTTCTACGAGGCGGACACTAAGAAGACGCTGGCGGACTTCAAGCCCGCGCTGGAGGGCATCACGTTCCAGACCGAGCTCGGCACGATGCTGGACAAGACGAAGCGCGTCGAGACGCTCGCGCCCACGCTCGCGAAGAGGCTCGGCTTCAGCGACGCGGACGCCAAGATCGCGGGCGAGGCGGCGTCGCTCGCCAAGGCGGACCTCGCCACGCAGCTGGTGATGGAGTTCACGTCGCTGGCGGGCGTCATGGGCAAGCACTACGCGACGCGCGAGGGCCTGGACGCGAAACTGTGCGACGCCGTCTTCGAAGCCGCGCTGCCTCGCTCGTCCGGCGACCTGCTGCCCTCGTCTCCCGCGGGCATCGCCGTCGCCGTCGCGGACCGCCTCGACACGCTCGTCGGCCTGTTCGCGGTGGTGGGCGCGCCCAAGGCGACGGCAGACCCCTTCGGCCTGCGCCGCGCCGCGTACGGCGCCGTGCAGGCGCTGGTGGCCAACGGCGCGCGCTGCGACGCGCGCGCGGCGCTGGCGGAGGCGGCGGCGCTGCAGCCGGTGGCGTGCGGCGCGGAGACGGTGGGCGAGTGCGTGGAGTACATGACGCGCCGCCTGGAGCAGTACCTGGTGGACAGCGGCTGCGGCATCGAGGCTGTGCGCGCCGTGCTGGCGGAGCGCGGCGACGACCCCGCCTTTGCCGCGGCGACGGCGCGCGAGCTGGACGAGGTGGTCAAGGCGAAGGGCTCGGACGCGCTCAAGACGGCGATGGCCGTGCTGGCGCGCCCCACGAAGCTGGTCAGGGGCAAGGAGCTGCCCGAGGACCTCGAGGTGAAGCGGGACTCGCTCGTGGACGCCGAGGAGGTGGCGCTGTACGACGCCTACCTCGCGGCGAGGGAGGCGCTCGGGGACGGGTCGGCGGCGTCCGTCTCGGACCTGCTCGCCGCGGCGGCGACGCTCTCGGCGCCCTCGGAGGCGTTCTTCGACGAGGTTTTCGTGATGGCGGAGGAGCCCGAGCTGCGGCGCAACCGCCTCGCGCTCGTGAACGCGGTGGCGAGCCTGCCCGAGGGGATCGTCGACTTCGCCGAGCTCCCCGGGTTCTGATCGTCCGCCGGCGCGACGGTAGCACTAGGCTCGTAGCGAGCTCCTTTAACGCGACGCCGCATTCTTTACGCGCGCGCGCGCGAGGCGGAGGACAGCGTCCCTTATTTAGATAAAAAGATGGAGGCAAAAAATGTAGCGCGGTTTCGCGCGTCTCGCGAGCGACGCGTCGGCGCCGTACCCGCGGCGGCGTCAGTTTTCGAGGTTGAACTTGTTCGCCTTGAACAGCGCGAGCTTGTACGTGTACTGCGTCACGGGTTGACCCTTGCTGTCGATGAACCCCGGGTCGAAGGAGGTGAGGTAGTCGTACACGGTTTGCCCGGCAACGATGGCCGGGCCGTCACCGGCGGCTTCCACCGGCCGGAACTTCCACTTCGTGTACGTCCGCGACGACTTGATTTTGGGTTGCCGGGGAGACGACGCCGCGCTCGCGAGCGGATCCACGATGGAACTCCCGGCGGTGAGGGGGTCGACGACGCCGGATCCCGATTCCGAGACGCTCGCGGGGGCGTATCCCCCGTTTTGTCCGTCGAAGACGATCTGCGCCACCTCGCTCGTCTCGATGCGGTCCTGCGCCGGGAACTCCTCGCTCCGCTGGTTCACGCGGAAGAACACGCTGCGCCCGTCGTTCCCCAGACTCGCGGTGAGAACGTTGGGGTCGTCCACGTCCCACTCCACGGACTCGATGACGTTGTACGCCTTGGCGGTCGCCTCCGCCATGCGCGCCACGTTCCACGCGCGGTCCATCACCACTCGGCCCTGGTTGTTCCGGATGAAACGCATCGGGTACACGATCTGCTCGCCCACGTCCTTCTGCGCGCGGCGCACCACCGCCATGTCCTGCACCAGGGCCTCGCCCTGCGGAATCGCCACCTGCGTCAGCGTGCTGTAGCACAGCCACGTCCCGAGGAACTCGTCCGGGAACGTCAGGTCGGACGGCGCGCCGCTGACGGCGGACCAAGCGTCGGAGACGAGCCCGTTGCCCATCGCGGAGGCGCGCTCGGGGACGGCGGTCGCACCCGCCGCGGCCGCCGCGACCGCCGCGAGGACCCCGCGACGGCTCGTGCTCGCGGCGGAGGAGACCGAAACAGGCGCCTGCTGCCGCTCGCGAAGCTTGCGCTGGTGCCGCCGAACAGCCTTCGGGCAAGGACACGTCTCGCCTTTCGGGCATCCCGAGCAGTGGTCCACCGCGGCGCGAGCCTCGTCGTCCGCCGCGGACGCCGCCCTCGCAAGGCATCTCGCAGCGCGGGGCGCGCTGCGCCGGAGAGATCTGACCGGCGCGGTCACCCGCGCGGGGTTCACGCTTCGACAGGCGGCCGTGGTCGTCGCCATCGCGCCGGCGGAAGTGCCGATATCCGTGACGTGTCGACCGCACGCTCACCATCACGATACTCGCGATACTACCGTTAGAATCATCAGTGTCTAATATTTGCAAATGCGATGGCGACCAGAAGTGCCGAGTTTCAACGCGACGCGTTCCGCTCCGCCTCGGGCGCGTCTGCTTCCTGCGCCTCCCCCCCTTCCCCGTGGCCCTCCTCGGGCGGCGGCGGCTCCCCCACTTTCTGCTCGCGGTTCAGCCCCCCCTCGCCGTCCACGAGCTCGGCGTCCGAGCGCGCGAAGTCCCTGGGCACGGGGTACATCTCCGAACGCAGCAGACCGTCGGCGGCGTCGCCCCGCGCCTCGGCCCAGCTCGTCTCCGCCTCAACGCGCCGCCGCAGCGCCGCGCCCTTCTCCTCCGCCTCCGCGGTTTTCCGGTCGGCAGCCTCGGCGTGCGCGCGCCACCGCGCCGCCTCGGCCTCGGCTGCCACAGCACGCGCCTCCGCCGCGGCCGCCTTCGCCTCCGCGGCGGCGGCGCGCCGCAACGCGGCGCCGCGCACGTTGGCGGCTTTCGTCATCGTCTCGGCGCGCGCGTCGCGCACCTCCGCCAGGCGCCTGCGCTCCGCCGCCGCCACCTCCGCGCGCAGGCCCGCGCAGGCGCGCTCCGCGCGCAGCGCGCCGTCCAGCGCGCGGTCGTACCGCCTTTTTATCTCGGAAAGCAGGGGCTTATACGTGACGAACGCGTCGGCAAACGCATCGAAGGTTTGGCGGTACGCGTCGAGCGACGCGAGCGCGTCGGGGCCGTCGCCGCCGTCCTCCGTCGTCGAGCGCGCGAGCGCGTCGTCGCGCGCGTCCACGCCGGCGCCAACGCGCGCCAGCCTGAGTTTATCCCGCAGCAGGCGCTCGAGGTCGAGCAACAAGGTGGGCTTGCTCTCGCCGGAGACGGCGGCGCGCGGAAACGTCTCAAAGTACCCCGGGCCGCTCGCGTCGGGCGATGCCTTTTTCGGCACGCGAGCAGACCGCATCTCCCCCCGCCTGAGCTCGCGGGCGAGCTCGCGCTGCATCGCGGCGGCGGACGCGGCGAAGCGGCGCGCCTCCTCGGAGCGCTTGTGGGAGTTGGTCGTCGGCGCGCGCCGCGAGGAAACGCCGGAAGGGGCGCGCGCGCCGTGACCCCCGCGCGCTCCGAACGAAGGGAGCGCGTCGTCGCCGGGACCGACCCCGCGAGGGGGCGCACCCGTCCCGCCTCGCGCCCCCGCGCGAGGCGGGGACGTGCCCTCCAGCCCGACGGGGGGGTGACCCGCCGCCATGCAAGCGGCGCGTGCGTGGGAACTTGGCGCCTCCTCGGAGTGGACCCGACCCGACCCTTTTGGATTGTTCCCCTGAAATGGCGAAGTGCAGTATTTTCGCGAGGCGGGTCTCGGAGATGTGTTCTTTTCTGGGACGGTCAGAGGCGACGCGCGCGGCGCTGCCTCAGTCAGGCGCATGCTGAGCGCGGCGAAGTGGCTGACGGTGGCGCATCGGGCCTCCCTCAAGTTCCGTCGGTCCCCCGTACCCGCCTCCGCGCCCCCCCGCCTGGTGGACACCTATCGACGCGTCGGAACTCCGAATCTTTCTCGGCGACTCGGCACCGCCGCCGGTATGGCCGAGCTGGACGGCGTCGCGGACGCGCGTTTCGACGCCTCCGGCGTCGAGATCGAGATCCCGCTGCCCCCGCCGATCGGCACGAAGCGTCTGCAGCGGCCCGCGGACGAGCCCGCGGGCAACGCGCTCGCGCGGTTGCGCGCGACTGTCGAGAAGGCGCGCAAGAAGACCGCGTCGAAGAAGAAGAGGGACGGCGCCGGCGCGAGCGCGGCGTCGCCGCCGCCGCCGACCGCGACGCTTCGCGAGACGACATCCGGATTCGCGCTTGATCCGGAGACGCGGAACTTCGACGCGTGGGTGAGCGGTCGAACGCTGGTCGTGGACGGCGTGGGTTCGTTCCGCGTTAGGGTCAACGCGCCTTCTCTGGAGTCCGTCGCCGTCTGCGGGTACCCCGTCGTCGGGTCGCCGCTCGTCGCGAAACCCTTCGGCGCGCGGCACTGCGACGAGGACGAGGACCTGGCGTACGAGTGGTTCCGCCTCGCGCGGGAACGCGCGGACGGCGAGACGGACGTGACGAGCGACGCCGTCGTCACGACGAAAAGTAAAACGCGCGTCGGCACCGGGCGCGTGTACACGCCCGCGCCCGCGGACCGCGATCACGTCCTCGCCGTGACGGCGACGCCGAAACCGCCGCCGGGCGACGACGCGCCATGCGGCGCGCCCGCGTCGTTCGCGACGGCGCGCGCGACGGTGGCCGCGCGCGCGAGGCCGCACGCGTCGAAGCGCATGGCACAGTTCGTGCCGTCGAGCTCGTCGAGCTCGTCGAAGGGTGAGGGTCTTCACAGTAGTCAGAAGGCTTCCGGAAACACGCGGATCATGACGTACAACGCGCTCGCGGACGCGTACTCACACACCTGGGCGACGTTGTATCCGTATCTCTCGGCGGCGGCTGCGGACCCGCACGCGCGGCTCCCGCTGGCGATGCAAGACGTCTTGCTTTGCTCGCCCGAGATTGTGGCGCTGCAGGAGGTGGACCGCAAGTGGTACGGCGAGTTCTGGGTGCCGCAGATGCGATCGGCCGGGTACGTGCCCGCGGGGCCCCTGGCGGAGAAAACCGGGCTCACCAGGGAGGGCTGCTGCGTTTTTGTCAAGGCGGACGCATGGCGGGTGGTGGACGCGGCGGTGGTTTCCCTGCGGCGGCCCGGCCCGATGCCCGAGGAGGAAGCCACCGCGGCGTTCGTCGCGAAGCAGCCGCATCTGCGCGAGGCGCTGGAGAAGGTCTCCACCGTGGGGCTCGTCGCCACGCTCGAGCCGAGACGCGCCGACGACGCCGCGCGGAAGCCTCTGGTGGTGGCGAACGCGCATCTCTTCTTCCACCCCGGCGCGACGCACGTCCGCGCGCTGCAGACGCGCTGGCTGCTGCGGCACGCGCAGAAAGCGCGCGTGGCGTACGCGCGCGAGTCTTCGGACGGCGCGCGAGAGACGCCGCGCGCAACCGGTCTGGTCGTCTGCGGCGACTTCAACGCCGAGCCCTTCGACGCCGCCGCGCGCTTCGCCGCCGAGGGCGAGCTCAGCGCCGGCGACGGCGACTGGGCGCTCGGCTCGGCGTTCCGCTGGGGGGGAACGTCCTCTCGAGCCGCGGCGGCGGAGCTCGCGAGCATGGACCGCGCGCCCCGGGGCGAATCGAGCGCGTCGAGCGGGGCGGACCTGCAGGCGACGCACCAGAAGCTGGGGAGGATGGCGGCGTGCTGGCGCGCGTGCGCGGAGATTGAGCGAGGCGACCGCGCGCCGTGCGCGGTCGCGCAGCCGTGCCCAACCTCCGACACGGACGGCGCGGAGAGGGACCCCGAGAGGGACCCGTTCGCGGTCGCGCGGCACCACGCTCGAAACGGGTGCACGTTCAAGACGTGCGACCGCGTCGCGGCGTGGACGTTCCGCCGCGACGCCGGCATGGCGCCGGGCGTCTCACTCGCAGGCGTCACGAGCGCGCGCTGGCCGGGCGCCGAGGCGCGCTCGGCTCCCGAGCCCGGGCCGGGGGGCGGGGGCGGGGGCGCGCGCGCGAAACGCGCGGGGATGGGACCGGAATGGGCTCGAGGGCACGCGCCCGCCTCCGCTCCCGGGTCCGGCGGGCCCCCCGGCGCGGCGCGCGGCGCCGCGGCGTCCGCGGGCGATTTCGCGTCGGGGGATCCGGAACGAGAAGAACGAGACGAACGAGCCGCATTCGCCGCCGCCGCGTCGGACGTCGCGGCGGCGTCGGCGGCGGCGAGGAAGGCGCTGGACGCGCACCGCGCGGGTTTGCGCGCGGTTCAGGAATCCGCGCTTTTGCTCGAGCGCGCGTCCATGGGCGCGCTCGAGCGCGCGAACGCCGAGGCGGGCGGGTGGGTCGCCGCGGAGATCGGGGCGAGCGCCATGCACCTGCGGCACCCGCTGCGGCTCCGCTCGGCGTGCGGAGACCCCGAGTGGACGAACTTCGTGGGCGGGTTCCGGGGCGCTCTGGATTACGTGTGGTGCGACACGTCGCGCGACACCTCGTTCGGCGCGGCGGTGGTCCCCGTCGCGCACGCGCCCATGCCTCCGCTCGAGGCGGTCACCGCGCAAACTGCGCTGCCCAACGACGAGTTCCCGAGCGACCACCTCCCGATGGTCGCCGACGTGCGATTCGTCTCGTGACGCGCGCGCTTCTCTCGGCGAGAGCAGAGAGGGCGGTATCCCGTAGATGGTCCACGCGCGCGGTATCATCATATCGACACGACACGCCTCCTCGCTACCGCCTCCTCGCCCGCGGCCTCGTGCCTACCGCCTCCTCGCCCTCCTCCTCCCGCGCGCCGCTTCGACCGGCGGCGACGCGCACCCGAAGCACGCCGCCGCGAAGGACGGCTTCGGCGGCGTCGCTCGGCGCAGCGCGCGGTTGACGATGTGCCGCACGATCCGCCGCGCGATCACCTTCGGGCGGTCGTTCCACGGCGTCGCCAGGTCGTGCGCGGACTCGAAGTCCCCGAGCTCGCGAACGATCCGGTCCCCCGAGTCCCCGGACAAAGACCCGTCGGCGTCCGCGCCGACCGAGGCGTCGTCGTCGGACGGCGGCGCCCACGCGTCGGCGGCGGCGCGTCGCGCGGCCAGGCTCGAGTCGTCGTCCAAGGGCTCGAACTCGGGCACGGGCTCGACGTGCGCCATCTCCTCTTCCCGGTCCCAGTACCGCATGGTGGTGGTCATCGCGGCGTTGAGTGTGCCGAGCAGGCGCGCCTCGCGCGCCTCGAGCGTCTCCGGGAACGGCGCGCCGGGCCCGACGTCGGACCACGGAAGATCCGATCGATCCGAAAACGCCGTCGACCGCTCGCTCGTCGACGAGGTGGGCGTGCGCGTGTGCTCCCTCTCGCTGAGCTCGGACGAGCGCGTGTACGTTTCCGAGGCGCTCGAGCGCTCGGCTCGGCCGCGAGTCGGCTCGCCCCGGGAAGACCTCTCCGACCGGTCGTCCTCGACGGTCGCGCGCTCCAGCGCGCGCCGAGAAGCCTCTACCCGGCCGTCGACTCGCTCGGACACCTCGCGCGCGCGCGGCTTCCCACCGGGCGCGTCCGCGAATTCCACGCTTCGCCGCTCGCGGCGCTCGCCCTTTGAGACGCCGCGTGCGTCTCGCATCGCCACCGCGCGGCCGACGAGAGGGGCTGCGCGCGGAGGAGTGGGCGGCTACATCGTAGTCCACGGATTTTCTACACGTAACAGCGTGGATTGCACCACCCAGCTTGTCGCGAAAGCGTCCCCGCACAGCGCGATGCACGCGGTCGGGGTCGTGTCCGCCTCGGTGGTCGCCGCGGGACCCCGCGATGCCCGCGCACCGCGCGTCTCCTGCTCTAGGCGCGCGCTCGAACCCCGGCGCCGCGCGCGGCTCGGCGCGGTCGCGGACTCGGGCGCCGGATCCGACGCGCGGACGTGGCGCGTGCGTCAGGTGTACGGCGACGGCAAGGTTCTGCTGGACCAGCTGCGCGAGGTGGCTGACCTGCTGGCGGACGGGTTCAACGCCAGCGGGCGCAGCAGCAAGGACCTGCTGAACGGCCTCGTGCAGAAAGTGCGCTGGAGCGGCGGCAACTTCATCTGCCTGGTGGCGGACGACGGCAGCGACGGGAGCGCGATGGTGGGCGCGTGCGACCTGACGCTTTTACCCGCGGGCGGCGACAAGAAAAGCAAGGAGGGCCTCGTCGCGGATGTCCCGGCGCAGTTGGGTTTGCCGGAGGACGCGCACTTCCTGTACCTCACGGGGATGGTCGTCCCCGCGTCCATGCGCCGGGGGGGGATCGGGGACGCGCTGCTCCGCGAAACGAGGGAAATCGCCGCGCGGCTCGACCCGAAACCGAGCTGCGTGGCGCTGCACGTGCGCCGCGAAAACGCGCCCGCCGTCGGTTTGTACGCGAAAGCCGGGTACGTCTCCGTCGCCGATCTGCGCGACGGCGCGGGGGGAGGCGACGCGAACGAAGACGCCGCGCTGTCCGAGACGTTGCTGGGCTCGTTCCCCCTGAAGTTCCCGTCGGGGCGCGCGCTCGGATTCGGCAAGAAGCCGGCGACGCGCGACGAGACGCTCATGGTCAAGTGGCTCTGACGAGAGGGTTAAGAGGACGCGGCTCTGAGAGGGTTTAAGATGACGCGGCTCTGAGAGGGTTTAAGAGGAGGCGTCGCCCGACTCGGCGCTCTGGCTTTTCGTTTCGCGACGTCACGACGCGGCGACGGGAGAGATGGACGACATCGAACCGGTTCGAGATACGACTGCGCTCGCCTACGACGCGCGCGAGAGCGCGCGAACCCGCGTTTCGTTTTCTTTCTCGGTTCCGGCGCGTTCGTCGCGTTCGTCCTCCGCCGCGAGTCGTTCGTCTACCCTATCTTTATCGGTAGTCTACCCTGTACTCGTCTCGCGCGTTTTCGCGCGTCACGGCGACCCCGCGCGACCGTCGTTCCCGCTCAGGTCCCTGACGAACGTCGCGAACTCGCGGAAGTTGCGCTCCTCGAACAGCGAGTCGCACATGCGCAGGAACGTGAACGAGGTCATGCCTGCGCCCGAGCTCTCTCCGCCGCCGCGCTTGCAGTTGCGCACCATCTGCTTGAACGCCGTCGCGTCGCACCGGTACAGCGCGTTTTCGGCGGCGACGTCCACGCCGTGTCGCGCCGCGCACCGCACCACCTGTCGCATCAGCCCCTCCGGCCCGCACTTATGTTCGGGGTCGTGCTCGCGGTCGCTCATCTCCGCGCACGTGAACGTCACGGAGGCGCCCGCGGACTTGGCCACCGCCATCACGCGGTCGTACCCGCTCGGCCGGTTCGCGCCGAACGGCCCGGCGCCGCCGCGAATCGACTCGCGCGCCTCGTCCACGCTGGCGATGCTCCCGAAACTTCCGAGCGACTGGTTCTTGGACAAACCGCCCCCGCGCGGGGGCGAACCGAGCCCGTCGAAGCTCGGGCGGCTCCGCGGGACGGCGCGATCGCCGCCGCCGGGGACCCAGTCCACGCTCGCGCGCCGCACGTCCGCGCCGCTCCCGCCGCCCCCGCCGAGTTTCGCGAACGGCGCGCTCTCGCTGTTCCCGACCTCCGACCCGCCCTGCACGTTGTAGTACCCGGTGGTGAGCTCGGCGGCGTGGCTGCGCGTGCGGTACCACCAGTGGATGCCCGCGCACTTGAGCGCCAGCCGCGCGGCGCACCCCGCGAAGCATTCGCCCGCGGCGCGCATGACGCGCTCGCCGTGCGCCGCGAGCTCGCCGCTGTACCATCCCAGGAAGAACCGACCGTACTCGCTGTCCCAGCGGCCGTTCGGCGCGCTCGCGCTCGCGCCCGCCTCCTCCTGCGTCAAGTCGTCCAGCGACTTGGTGCGCGCCGCCCACGAGCGCGGGTTCGCGCCGTCGCCGCGCGGCCGGCCGTCGGCGCCGGCGCCGGGGGGCGAGCCCCCGAGGGACCCCGCGACTGGCGAGTCCGGCGCGAGCGTCGTCGGCAGCAGCATCGAGCGCGACGACAAGAGCTGCCCGCCGGGGTTCGAGCCCGCGCTCGCGGACGCGCCGCGGATGATCCCTCCGAAACCCCCGAGCGCCGACTCCCGGGTCCCTCCCGGGCCCGGAAACGGCGCCGGCGCGCCGACGCCGTTGGCGAAAAAACCCGTCTCGTCCGGCCGGCTGTTGTACGTCCCGGCGTCGTGCGGCCCCCCCTTGCCCCACTCCGGGCGCCCCGCGGCCGCCGCCGCCCGCGCCAGGCTCTCTCGCGCGCGGCGGTCGTAGCACTGGAACTCGCCGACGCCCGGGAAACGCCACCCGCGGCTCATGGCGTACGCCGGGAACCGCAGCTCGCCGCACGGCCCACACCCCACCAGCACCTCCGTGATGAGCCCGCCCGGTCGCAGCCGGTCGTCGAACGTCGCGCGGAAGGCGCGCATCAGGTCGCGGTAGCACTCCAAGGGCGAGCGCGGGGGATGCTGATGACTCGCGTCGTCTCTTCCCGGAGGCATCGCGGAGGCATCGCGCGTCTGGCGCGCGCCGTCGGCGGCGGCGCCGCCGGCGAAGATGGGCATGGGCGCGTCATCCGCCCAGAGGCTGAGGTACTCGTCGCTCCGAGTGCCCTCCTTGTCCTGGAACAGCAGCCCATCGGGGTCGCGCCCGACCGCATCCTCAACCCAGGGAGGCAGCGGGACGTGGTAGTCGTCGTCGCGGTTCGCGCCGCAGGCGTGGAACGAGAGCACCACGTGCAGCTTCATCTCGAGTCGTTCCAGCACATCCGCGAGCGCGACGTACGGGGCCCAGTCGTACACCCCGGGCGCGCGACGCTCGACGATGCCCCACCACACGTCGATCATCACGCCCTCCACGCCCGCGTCGCGCAGAGCCTCCAGGCGCGGCGCGAGCTGCTCCACCGCGCGAAGCTCGCCCTCGCGGGACACCGTGTCCAGCGGGAGCATCACGTACACGGGCACGCCCCCCGCGCCGCTCTGCGACCGCCTCGGGGGAGATTCATCAGACGCGCTCGGCTCCACCTCCATGCTCGCGTCGGAAAGGTCAGAAACGCGCTCGCGCTCGTCAGGTCTCGGAGGTGGCTCGGGGCGGTCGGACACGACGCGACTCCGTCTCCTCAATCCGAAGCGTTACCTCCCCGCGCGTTCCAAGACGCGTTGATCGCGAATCCGATTACTTTTCCAAGAAGCACGACTCTTCGAGCCCTCGGCCCCTCCCCCCCGTCGTTCGCCCGCGCGGGTTCGCCGTTCGCCTACCCGCCGCTTTCGTGGCGCGCGTCCCGCTGCACCGCGCCTCGACCCGGGGAAATACGGCGCGCGCGCCGCGAGTTCTGCCGCGCCCGCGCCCGATTGCCGAAGAGTCGTGGTCGTTCGTTGTTAGAAAAGCGCAGTCGGGAGAACTTTTTGCGCTTTTCCAACGAGGACTGGGTCTGAAAAAAAAAGAAAAAAGAAGATACACAACTTAATTAGTGCACAAAAAACGCAAAAAAAAAATATCGCCAGGGCGGAGGCGAGCGGAGGAGAGCGCCAGCGGCGAAAGCGCCAAAAATCGGAATTTTTTAAACCGTCATCCTTCGGTCAAAAAATGTTTTTGGTATCGGCTAAAAACCGACAAAATAGGGTTTTGCGCGTCGTGCGAAATTCGGTGGCCACGTTTCAGCGCCTCGCTCTTTGAGCGTCGCGAATAAAAATCGAATCGCGCGGGCCCTCCCGGCATTCTACTCGACGCCGCGCTTGTTGCGACGAATCGTAGAGGACGCAGCTCGAACCTCGTGTTCAGGTCGCGTATAAACTCCGGAGACTTTAGTTCGCGCTAAGTCCCGTCGACGCCACACTCTCGCCGCGCGCGGAAGAGACGTACAGATGGCTGCTATCGCCTCTATCCAATTTGCCGCCGGCGTGCGCGCGCCGGCGTCCGCCGCGAAGTCCCTGAAGGCGACCTCGTCCTCGTCCTCGTTCATGGGCGCCCGCGTCGCCGCGCCCGCGCGCTCCGTGCGCACGGCGGCGGCCGGTGGCCTCAAGGTCGAGGCCAAGTACGACGCGGGTGTGGGGGTTTTCGGGAACAAGGCTGGCATGACGCAGCTCTTCACGGAGGAGGGCCTGTGCGTCCCCGTGACCGTCATCGCGGTCCAGGCGGGCAACGTCGTGACTCAGGTGCGTCATCGAGCGACTCTCGCGCCATCGAACGCGATCGATTCTCCCCTCCACAAAGCGCCGCGCGCGCGACCCGAACGCGAGCTCGGCGCGCGCGACGCGCGCCGTGAACCGGCGCGTCCTTTCGCCGGCACGGCACGTCAGAGGGTTTAGGGCACTGGCGAGCGCGGCCACCGCTCGGGCGGTGGCGTGATCTGCTCCGCGCCGCGCCCGACGACGCCGCGCGAATCGACGCGTCCGCCGCCGCGGGAACGCGACCGCGCCGACGATCACGCGACGCGCCCGCGGCGCCCGCGGCGCCCGCGGTGTCACCGCCGCGGCGCACGCGCCCGTCGTCGCGCCCCCCCCCCAAAAGCACACCCGCGCCGCTCGAAAGCTCGTCCACTTACGCTCCTTATCCACGCGCGAACTTTTTCCACCCCGTTCGCCCGCCGTCCGTCTGGACAAAAAAAACAGGTCAAGACCGTGGACACTGACGGCTACAACGCCGTGCAGGTTGGGTACGACTCCGTCGCTGATTACAAGATCACCAAGCCCGAGGTTGGCCACTGCGCTAAGGCTGGCGTGCCCCCCATGCGCCACCTCGAGGAGTTCCGCCTCGTGGGCGCGCCCACGCACGAGCTCGGCGCGCAGCTCAACCCCAGCGACATCTTCAAGGTTGACGACGTCGTGGACATCCGCGGCACGTCCATCGGTAAGGGCTGGCAGGGCGCCGTGAAGAAGTACGGCTTCTCGCGCGGCTT
>MDSV01146994.1_pt1 | contig 12964 bp, 11 predicted proteins | sample 810851 | NCBI WGS metagenome assembly MDSV01 (sample SAMN05326640, study PRJNA326480) | marine metagenome | isolation source: seawater | place: Atlantic Ocean: North East | collected 2012 | reverse complement strand
CGCTTAGCTCAGTCCGGCAGAGCGCTTCCCTTACAAGGAAGAAGTCACAGGTTCAAATCCTGTAGCGCCCACAAGAGTTTTACTGATTTGTTCAGCACCACCGGGGTTATAATAAGCTTATTGTGAAGTTGCTATTTAAGCTTACAAATATTTCAAACATTAAAAGAATTTCATTTAGGGAAGATATTAATGGATTAAGAGCAATAGCAGTATTAGCGGTAGTTTTTTACCACGCTGAATTAGAGATATTTAAAGGTGGTTGGCTTGGAGTTGATATCTTTTTTGTAATCTCTGGATATTTGATTTCAAATATAATCATATCTGAACTAAACAATGGAACTTTTTCTTTTAAGATTTTTTATTTAAGAAGAATAAGAAGAATCCTACCAGCATTATTTTCTACTATGCTTTTAACACTTCCTTTTGCTTACTTTTTTTTAACCCCAAAAGCAATGGAGGAATATATAGATTCGCTTACTGCCTCTGTTTTCTTTTATGCAAATTATCACTTTATGAATGTTGATTTTTATATTGCAGAGTCTACAAAGCTTATGCCATTATTACACACTTGGAGCTTAGCTATTGAAGAACAATACTATTTACTGTTTCCACTTTTTGCATTTGTAATTTATAAATATTTCAAAAAATACTTTACTTTATTTATCGTTTTTTTAACTTTAGGTTCAATCTATATTAATACTCTAACTCAATCGACTGATAAATTTTATAGACTTGAATTTAGAATATGGGAATTACTACTTGGGGTATTAGTAATGATATTAAGTAATAATATAAAGATTAAACATCTTGAAAAAATAGGCCTCCCCCTTATGCTTTTTCCAATATTTTACTTTGGAGATAGTTGGGTTAATGATACTGAACCAAAGTTAATTGCATTAATTGGTATTTCACTAATAATTTTTTCCAACACTGAAACTTCAAAATTGACAAAATTTTTTAGTTATAAGTTAATATCAATTATTGGTTTAAGTAGTTATTCAATATACCTTTTGCACCAACCTGTGTTTGCATTTTACAGAGTTTTTAAAGCCAATTTTAACTTAATAAGCATAAGATATTTAGACCTTGACTTAAATGAGTCTATAAATCTATTAAATAATGAGTCTGTGGATTTTTATAATACTTTTTTTAACGTTAATACTCTTAATAAATATGCTTACTTTGACTTATTTTTAGTTTTAATTACATTAGTTCTAGGATTTTGTTCATACAAACTAATTGAAAAGCCTTCAATAAAAAATAAAAACTTCAATATATTGATTGGTTTATTTATTATATTGTCATCATTTGTTGTTTTAAATCCTGCATCAGCTTTAGAAAATAAGTTCTCTAATAAACTAACTGGAGAAACTGTAATATCAGATTATAATTGCTGGGATAAATACAGTCTAACTGATGAAAATTTTGAAGAATTAGACGGTTGCTTTATTGAAAATAATTCAAATGAAAAGATTATAATTTTGGGAGACTCAAGCACAGCATCTATAGCTAAAAATATAATACAAAATAATCTTTTTAACAATTATAACATTTACTTTATTACAGTTTATAGCCAAGAATTTTTTGAAAATATAAATTATGAATTAACATGTGATAACTGTTTCTTAACTTGGATACAAAATAATCCATCAACAATAATTGTATCCGTTGAAATACACCGGTTTGTTGAAGCAGGAGGAATGTATCACTCTGATTATTATAATAATTTAAACTTTGAAAGATTTAAGGCTAATATGATAAATCTATCAAAATTCTCTGAAGAAGTATATATTATTGAACCTTTCCCTACAGTTCCAGATTCGGTTTCGAATTTTAGAAATTTGCTTCTTGCTGATGAAAAAGATGTAATTAAAGAAATTTTTCTTCCTTTTAACTCTTGGATTCAAAATACCAAAGCAACAAGTAAGTTATTAGAGGATCTTAAAGTTAGTTCTGATATCAAAATAGTAGAATCTAAAAATCTATTTTGTCGTAATCAAACAAATAAATGTTTAATTTATAGTGATGAAGAACTACTTTATCTTGACCCAAATCACTTGAGTATAGCTGGAGGCAACCTGCTTACCAAAAGAATTGAATTATTATTAAAGAACTAATAAATATTAAATTGTTTTTTTAGTTATTAAGTATTTTAATAATCTCAGGCAAAATTAACTGATTGCCTTCAATTGTTAGGTGATTATCATCTGAATAGAATAAAGTATTTTCTGTTGCTGCAATGCATTTTGAATTAACCACAGTATTACAAAATAATTCTTCGGTTTTTATGCGACTTATATTTTTTGAGTTTATGGAGTCTAAAAAAATGTAACTATCTTGTGCTAATTCTCTCCAAATTTCATAATCCGTTGCCACAACGTCTCCCCAGTAATGTTGTCTATAAAAATAAGAAGCTGTAATGCTATAAGGGTGTGTTGGAACTGGATATATGATGATTAATTCTTCAACTTTTAACGCAATTTTTTTTATTCTTTCTTCTATTGTTTTTATATGATTGCACTCTGCGTCACATTGAAGCGAGTTTTTACCAGCTTCCCCTATCCAGATTGGAAATCGACCAATCACAGCAACTTTATCGTTAGGATTTAATTTATTTAAAAAATTATTGAAAAAAATATCAGTACAGTCAAGCCTAAAATCAGGTGTGTCATTCTGTGCGCTTAATAAACACCTTCCAACAGTTCCGTTTAAGGGAATAAAATTGTAATTATTAGATATCTTTTCTCCCCAATAAATTGTTGCAAGAGATAAAGTATTGGCATGAGAATCACCAATTAAAATAAAATTTGAAACTGAATTATTTTTTATATACATACAAGGACCTGGAAACAAATTTGGATTATCTTTAATCATCTCATAGCCTGATATAGCATAGGCATCACAACTATATCCGTCCCAATCGTCAAGTGAGCCATCACCTGGATACTTATTTGTATTAATTGAGTAATACACTACTTCGTCTGGTATGTCCTCATATCTAGTCGAGAAACCATTATTGTTTAAACCAGTAGAACTATATGCCAAACAAATAAAAATAATTAAAATTAAAGTTATTAACTTTGTTCTGTTGAAGTTATTATTGAAAGGTTTTTCTATAAACTTATAAGAAATAAGCGAAACAATTGTTATTAAAGTAATTATGAAAAAATGATGTATTACATCAATATCTTGAAAATTTCTTCTGAGATAAATCCTAATAAATGCATATATAGGCTGGTGGTATAAGTATATTGAATAGGAAATTAAACCTATGGTGGAAATTAATTTGACATTAGAAAGTTTTTCGAGATAAAGATTTCGATCTAGATTAAGCAAAATAAAACTGACTCCTAACAAACATATAAACTTTGGAAATAAACTATCAATATATGAATCATCAAAAAAAATAACCGAAGCAAAAATTAAAAACAACCCAATCATTTCACTATTTTTATAAGGCTTATATTTATTGCCTTGAGAATATAGCATTATTAAAAACCCTAAGAAAAATTCCCAGCTACGAAAGTGAAAGAGATAAAATTTAGAAATCGTACTTATATCAATCAAATTGATTGCTACAAGAAATGTAAAGCAAAAGACCAAAGTTTTTTGAGAGAAAAATTTTAATTTTAAAAAGACAAGAAGAACAACTGGAAAGAACAAGTAAAACTGTTCCTCAATTGACAAACTCCAAGTGTGTAGCAATGGACTAAACTTGTTTGGTTCAGCTGTATAAAAATCTAATTGTGAAAGATAGACATTAGACAAAAAGGGCAACGAATACCTTAAATTATTCAAATATTCTATAAGGTTTTTTGGATTTAATAAAATGTAAGAAAATGGAATTGTAGCTATCAACATAAAGTACAAAGCTGGAAAAATTCTCTTTAAACGTCTTACGTAAAAGTTTTTTAGTGAAAAATTATTATTACGTATTTCGGATAAAATAATATTCGTTATTAAATAACCTGAAATTACAAAAAATATATCTACACCTAACCAACCACCTTTGAGAATATTTATATCTGCATGATATAGAACCACTGAGACAACAGAAATAGCTCTTAGTACATTAATATCTCTTCTGTACTTTATTCTTTCAATTTTTATTAAATTATTTATCTTTTGATCAAAATTATTTTTATAAAAAAAGATTCCAAAAAGTACAATGAGTATTTGCAAAGAAAGTAAAAAAGTGTTTTTATTTTCATAAAGCAAGCTGTCTATAGAAATTATAAAGGCTGGAATTAAAATTAAATTTTTTAAGAAACCCCCTCTGGAGAGAAGTAGAACTGAACTGATAAAAAATAAAATATAGACTAGATTTCCAACAACTCTTGAAAATCTTGGACTTGTACCTACAACTAAAAGTAGGTCATTATTATTGAGTTTTTTTACTTCTAAAACTTTACCCAAGCACTTTAAATTTGATACTTCTGGAAACATGCTTATCGTTTCACTCTGTTGTAAAATTAAATATTCCCTGTTTTTTTCTAAAATATTTGAAGATAATTTTTCAGCAGAAAGACTGCATTTTTCATAATTACTGTATATTTCAATATTTGTATTGGTATCATCATAAAAATTTGTCATGCTTGTAAACTCTTCAGAAAGTGAAAGAGCAAAAACAAAAATTATTAAAATTATTAATAACTTCATCAAAAAAGCAAAAATTCTATTTTTGTGAAAATCAATCATATTATTAAATAAGATTTTATTATAGTTATTCATCTAGCGAAAGATACAAAATTGTATTTAGTAATGATTAAATTTAAAATCTCAAATAGAATAACTTAATATGGGTAACCCATGAAATATTAAGTTATCCGAATATTAAATATGAATTTATTAAAACCTACAGAATTTTCGTTAACAGCGATAGTACCTTACTTTAATGAAGAGATAACTCTCAATAGATCTGTAGAAAATCTAAGCAAAATTAAGATATTAGATGAAATAATTCTAGTAGATGACAATTCTACTGATCATTCAAATAACTATGGGAGAATCCTGGCATCAAGTAATAACAAAATTCAATACCTTAGGACTCCTATAAATTTAGGAAAAGGTGGTGCTGTCATGCACGGTTTAAAAAATGTATCTACAACTCATATTATCATCCATGATGCTGACCTAGAATATGATCCAAATGACATTTATAAAATGTTTGATAAATTATCAAATTCAAATTCTTTAATACTTGGAAGTAGATATTTGAAAAATAAAAATTTAAATAGTAAGAATATGAATTACTTGTTAGATAAAATCGAAAAAGTTTCTACATTTTTCTTTAATAAAATATTTAAAACAAAATTAACAGATATAGGAAGCTGTTACAAGCTAATGCCTTCACAATTCCTTAAACAAAATAAATTTTTTGAAAAAGGATTCTATATGGAACTAGAGTTTTTATCTAAGTTTGTTAATCAAGGAGGAGATGTTATTGAAGTACCAATTGATTATTTTGGAAGAAAAAAATCAGATGGTAAGAAAAATAATATATTTATTATGATTAAATTTTTTATTACAATTTTTAAAATTTCATTAAAAGAAAATAGACTTTTTAGCCGTTAAGATCCCAACGTTCCCATATAAATGGATAATTGAACTTACGACTATGCGAAATAGCTATTTTCTTATTAACTTTTCTTCTTTTGGAAGGTGAATCATCGTCTACTTTATGATATTGGACTTGCAGATGTTTTACGTTATTTAAAAACCCAATATCTAATAATTGTCGAAGGACTGAATATTCTCCTCCTTCTATGTTCATATAAATTAAATCAATATTCCTAATTTTTTTTTCTAATAAAAACTCTTTAATGGATTTTAAATTAACATCGACTAAATTTGAATTGTCACCATACTCCGTAGAACTTTCACCTATTTTAGAAAATTTAACATTTTCTGTCTTGTCACTAAGTCCAAAATTAAACAAATTAATATTTTTATATTTTTCGAATTTGTTATTTAAAGTATTAAAGTACTCATCTATTGGTTCAAATGCGTAAATTTTACATTTAAATCTATCATTCAATTTTCCCAAATAATCACCTTCAAAAGCACCTATAACGAACACAATAGAGCTTTGATCTAACTTATAATCAAATGAAAGAACTTCATCGCCTTTATTTAAGTTCCAGAAAAACCTACTTCTACTTTTTGTACTGTAAATAATTCTTAAATTTTTTCTTATATTTAAAAAAATATCATACAAGAATGTGTTTTTAAGAAATGTTTTCATGTTCCAATCTTAGAACAAGTTTTTTTTAATTATTTAATTAATGTTTAAGTACTAATTAATATATCTAAATTTTTTTAAATCTATAAATTTTTAAAAGACTCAAATATAACAATTCTTTAATAAAATGAATAAATATGGGTAACCAATGAATAATAATGAAAGTTCAGCAGTAGAAAATATTTTTACTAAAGGTACGTGGTATCACACGTTTGAATTTAATGATAAAAAATCTTTAGGTACATTTGACTATTCTGAAAAAATAAATAGTCTAAATATCCCAAATTTAAAAAACAAAAGCGTATTAGATGTTGGATGTTCAGATGGTTATTTTTCATATTATTTTAAAGAAACTCTAGAAGCGAAAAGGGTTCTAGGAGTTGACTATAACAAATATGATGGTTCAGTAAATTTTGAAGTTTTAAATAATTTAGAAGAGGAACAATTAAAAAAACACTCTGATCACAATGATTTTAATGTGCTGAAAGACTCTTATCTTAAATTGGGCTTAAATGATTCAAATAAATTTAATTTAATTAAGAAAATTTTTAACCTTGATATTGAATTTAAGGATGCATCAATATATGATTTAAGTGATTTAGATAATTTTGATGTAACATTTTGTGGTTCTTTACTAGAACATTTAAGAGATCCTATAACAGCAATTGAACAATTATATTTTAAAACAAATGAGTATTGCATTATTGATGTATCTAATCCATTTAATAGATTCCAGATTTTACAATTGCCAATTCTAAAATATTCAGGGGCTAGTGGTCATTTTTATAGACTCTCTGAAAAAGCTACTAGTCTCATGATGCACAAAATAGGTTTTAAAAATATCCAAATAATTAGTAGGTATAATATTAAAAATTTAAAGCATGGAAATTTGCAAAAACACTTTGTAATATATGGCGAAAAATAAATCTATATAATGAAAAGTAATAAAAAAATAACTTACTTTTTCCTTAATGGCAGATTAAAAAGAATTAATGATACAGAGCCTTACCCTGTTGAGATGTTTTATGGTTACCAGTATCTAAATCGCAAATATTCGAATGTATCAATAATTGAATCAAAAAACACACCAGTCAGAACTTTTATTCAGAATAATATTGAACACAGAATTGGTCATATATTAAAAATTCCAATATTATTTTCATATTTCACATCTGTAAAAAACTATTTAATTACAAGAAAAAGTGATATCCTTATTTTTTCAAATCATAGAGCCCTGATTTCTACTTATCCAATGTTGGTAATAAATAAAATATTTGGTAAATCACATGTGTCTATTGTGTTTTTTATGGGACTACTAAATAAATTCCCTAAGAATACACTATTATATAAATTTAAAATATACTTTATAAAAAATATATTGAAATTTTCTAATAAAGTATATTTCTTAAATAAGTCTGAACTAAATTCAGCAAATAAGCTTTTTCCGAAATTTAAAAATATCTTTGAATATTATCCATTCTCTGTTGATTTAGATTTTTGGAAAAATAAAGATTTAGCAAAATCAAATGACATTTTATTTATAGGTAATGATGGACAAAGAAACTACGATATTGTTATAGATCTTGTAAACAAATTGAGTAATACTTCATTTATAATAGTTAGTAGATTCATTGATAAGAACAAAATAAATAACAAGAATTGTGAAATTATTGAAGGTTCTTGGGATAAAAGTCCATTAAGTGATCTTGATATTTTAGCATTATACAATAAATCTAAAATCACAATAATTCCATTGAAAGAATCTTTTCAGCCTTCTGGTCAAAGTGTTGCTCTACAATCAATGGCCTGTGGAACACCGGTTATTATTTCAAAAACTGAAGGTTTTTGGGATTACGAAAATTTTATAGACAATGAAAATATTTTTTTTACATCAAACAATCATCTGAATGATTGGGTAGATAAAATAAACTTGATTTTAAATTCTTCGAGTGAAACATACAATGATTACTCAATCAGCTGTGAAAATATTGTTAAAAAACAATATTCCATGGATAGTATTAATTTCAAATTGGATAATTTTATAGATAATTTATAAATTTAATATTTAGTTTTAATCAAATTTAAATAGAAAATATAGAAAAAATTAAATACTACTTACTGAATACTATTCTAATTATTAAATGATAAAAATTTTAAGAATCGAGCAGTGGGCAAAGAACTTAATTATACTAATTCCTGCAATTCTTTCTAGTAACTTCGAAGTCTTTTACAATTTTGAAATATACATTGTTTTTATATCATTTTCTTTATTAGCTTCATCTACATATATACTTAACGACATCAAAGATTTGGAACAGGATAAAATTCATCCAGAAAAAAAATTTAGGCCATTGGCCTCTGGTAGTTTAAATCTAAATACTGCATACATTTATTCAATTTCATTATTTATTGTAAGTTTTTTAATAACTTATATCGTTAACTATAAGCTATTAACTTTATACCTTATTTACTTAGGAATAACTTTAACTTATTCTTCAAAACTTAAATATATTAAGTATTTGGACTTTCTATCAATAACAACATTATTTAGCATAAGAATTTTAATTGGAGCAAATGCAACCAGAGTTGAACTCACTACTTCATTTATTTTATTTCTTTTGTTTGTGTTAACTCTAATTTCAATTGGTAAAAAACTATCTATTTTAAATAACAAACAAATTTCACATAATTCTCAGGTTAAAAGCCACTTGATAAAAAGTTACAGGCCCAAAGAACTTCACAATCTAAGTATTTTTTCATCGTTGATGTCTTTAATAATTTTTACCTTTTGGAGTTATCAAAATATAGAACTTTATTCATCAAGGTTATTAGTTTCAATTGTTTCAATAATTCTTCTTTATCTTTTTAATAAATCCTTTATTAAAGACTCAGTAAATGCAAAAACAGAAAACTTTGTAAACTGGGTCATTACATCCAAAAATTTATTTAAAGTTGTTTTATTATGTTTGTTAACATTAATAATTATTTATTAAAATGAAGAATAGAAACAACATTGTAATAGTAGGTTCGTCATCTGAAATTTCAGAACAGTTTATAAAATTAATTAGCGATAAAAACAATATTTATAAAATATCTTCCAATAATTACTCTAAAACTAATGATTGTTTATATGTTAAAGATTACGAAGAAGAATTAGAAAAAATTATCACTTTTATACAAAAAATTGATAATCCTTATATATTCTTTTTCAATGGTTACATTGCTGAAAATAGACCTCAGAAAAACCCCAACACTGAAGAGGTAAATAATACAGTAAAAATAAACTTTCTCATTCCTTATGCAATAACTAATGCTTTAATGGAAATTAAGAAAGACGTAAAAAAATATATTTATATCTCTTCGTTTGCAGCAGTAAAATTAAGATACAAAAATTTTATATATGGTCAAAGCAAATTACTCCTTGAAGAGTTTGTTAAAAATTCTTCAATAAAAAATTTCTTAATTATAAGATTTGGAAAAATAGACACATCAATGTCTTTAGATCACAAAAATACAATATTTGACATGTCAAAAGAAGAAGCTGCAGAAATTCTTGAAAAGTTTTATGAAAAAAAAGATGGCGTTGTTTACCCAACAGTGTTAATTAAAATATTATCTATTTTTATAATTTCTCTTCCCAAAAAAATTATAAAAATTTTAAATATTTAAAGACATAATTTTTAAGTTAGTGACATTTTTTTAATTTTCTATTTTGATAAAGAAGACAACGGTAAATTTGATTTATAATATTAATTATGTCTGAACCTTTAGTTAGTATAATTATTCCAACTTATAACAGGTTTGATTTTCTAATGAATGCTTTAAAAAGTGTTGAAGAACAAAATTATGCCAATAAAGAAATAATAATTATTAATGATTGCTCAACTGATGATAGGTATTACAACTATAATTTTGATGAAAATATAACAAAAATTGATCTCGATAAAAACCAAAAAGATGTTTTAGGTTATGTATCAGCTGGACATGTTCGTAATTTTGGTATCAAAAAAGCAAAAGGGAAATATATTGCAACTTTAGATGATGACGATATTTGGTTGCCTGGAAAGCTTAATAAGCAAATTGAAATAATGGAATCTTCCAAAAACAAAATGTCTGCAACAGATGGATTATTTGGAAGTGGGGTTTATGACGAGAATTCATCTTATAAGATTTATAACAATGAACATTTTTATAATAGAATTGCAAAAAAATACAAGAAAAGTTTTTTTTCTAGTTATAGAAGTTTTAAATTTCCAAATGAATTTGATTTTTCCTTTTTAAAGATTCATAACTCAATAATTACTTCTAGTGTAATTGTAGAAAGAAAATTGCTTGAATTTATAGGTGGATTTAGGCCTTTTGCAACAAAAAACGACTATGCACCTGATTATGACTGTTGGCTAGGCTTGCTTAGATTGACTAATTGTGACTATATAGAAGAACCATTATTTTATTATGATTCACTCCATGGAAGTGGAAGAGTTTGGAAATAATTACTTTTTTATTATCGCTATTAAAGATAAAAATAGATATTTAAAAAAACGTTTTAAAGGCAATTTATAAAAATACCTAAGGTTTCTTATTGTTTTAATAATTGAATTTTTTCTATTAATCGTAACAAAGTGAAATTCTTTATTGAACAAATTTTGATAATACTCATGGTAGATTGTCCCGTGCTCTTCAAATATACCTCCAACACTCCATGGCTTACTTTTACCAGAGTAATGTACGAATTTTACTTGATCTAATTTTCTATTCATTGAAACACCTGAAGTTCTAAAATTTAAATTGTTAGAAATAGTGAAGTGTTCACCATCAATTAGTGAATTTAAAATATCTTGATCCCAAAATTTTGCTTTGTTTTTTAATTTCTCTACAAGCTTTAAAGATTCGTGAGTATAGTTTTTTTCTTTCCATTTTTTTAGATTTAAAAGCATTACACCAGCATTAAAATAATTGTCATTTTTCATTCCTAATCTATAAAATGGTTCAGAGTATTCACTCCTTTTTAATTCATCTGCGAAACCAATAAATTTAGAATCTAAATCCATATCATTAAACATCTTGATCAATTCATCAATTGGATTATTTATGCAAACTATATCAGCATCTAAATAAATGATATTAAAATCTTCTTCTGCAAACAAATTTGACAAATAAAGTCTGTAAAAAGTTGCTTGTGAAACATGTGCTAGGTTGACATTGTAAAACTGTTCTTCTGTTTGAATATTTTTTATAAACAGGTTGTTTAGGTTTTTATGATTAAGTATTTTGTTTGGAAAATTAAAATTAGAATTTGTTTGATCTGTAATTACATAAATGTTAATTTGTGTATCTACATTTTCCAAAAGAGAAAATATAGATACACATCCCTGTTTGTTATAATTTTCATCAAAAGCAAATAAAAAATTTAACATCAAATATTTATTTTTCTATAAATATAACGTCTTATTTTATTAAAGAATTTTAATTTACTTTTTATGTAATGAAGAGAATCAGCTTTAAATCTAAAGTAAGTATGCCATGGATTAAAAAGAGTGACAGTTTTTTTATTTTCAAGATTATTACTTTTATCACATATTAAATGTTCCCAATAATCAAAATTTAGCTCTCTAAGGCTTAAATTTTCTTTATTAATTTCTAAATCGTCAAAATTTTTATTTAAAAATTGTTCTGTTATCTCACTGTATTCATTTACCAATATTTTTGGTAATGTCTTAAAAGATTCATAAATATGATGCTGTTTTGTAACGGGAATTGAACCACTATAAAGTGCTTCCCAAAATCTGTGTGTGTCTATTCCATTACCCCATGGAGCTAAGGTAAATTTATGAAATGTTATATTTTTTTTATAATCTTCATTTTTTAATGGTTTTATATCTATTGTTGCCCACTCATTTGTTTCAAAATCCTTATAAAGATCTTTTCTATGAGAAAAATTAGTGTTTGGATTAAAATTTATATAAAATAATTTTTTTATTTTTGAAAAATAATCATTTATTTCTATTGGGCTAAAAATATCTTTGTTTAAGTTTTTTGAGTGAAAATTTGCGACTCCTAAAGGTATTGGTATTAGGTCGGGCGAATTATAGTCAACATTTATTGAATACCATTTAGATATACAATTTGGTTTTAAATTATAAATCTTTTTATCTACTTTGAGATCACTTTGATGAGAAATTAATTTAATATTTTTGAATTCACATTTTTTGTTCAAAATAAAAAAAAGTTCTTTTAAATATTCTGTCTTACAAAATATTATGTCATTTTCTTTTATTTTAAATTCTTTTTTTTTGACAAAAACATATTCATTATAACCAATGTGATCTTGAATATTTTCTTGAAGCCTAAGATTATCAATTTGTGACTTTAAGAAGACACCACTAAATACAACATCAGCAATTTCTGCAAATTTAAATCCTGTAACTATATTTAAATTTTTATTTTTCATTTAATGCAATTCTATATTCTTTAGAAATGATTTCATCAATAGAGTCTAAATTAAAATTAAAAAAGTTTTTTTGATTATGAATGTTATAAATATTTTTATCTAAATAAACTCTTATTAATTGCTTTTTTATTTTAAATCTTTTTAAAATTTCAAGATCAGAGCTATCGGTTATAAACAAAGTCACTGTTTTTGTAATAATTAACCTTAATGGGATTTTTTTTAAACTTTGTGCGTTTAATAACACAATAACTTTCGATCTTTTATTTGTAGTT
>MDSV01182754.1_pt1 | contig 12965 bp, 8 predicted proteins | sample 810851 | NCBI WGS metagenome assembly MDSV01 (sample SAMN05326640, study PRJNA326480) | marine metagenome | isolation source: seawater | place: Atlantic Ocean: North East | collected 2012 | reverse complement strand
TTTACGCGTTCAGATCCAACAATACATAGATGTGCCATACGAACCATCTGATTATCACCTTCTTCTATAATAGATAGGTCTCTTATTTTACTTTGATCATTAGATAATTGAATCTCAACTTTTTGAAGAAAACGAAGATTGATTTCGAAAATAATTTGCATATGTCTGGGTAAAACTTTTGTTAAAAGTTCTACACTCCATTTTTCAAGTGCTTCAGATAATAAAGTATGATTTGTATAACAAAATGTTTTAGTTGTTATTTCCCACGCTGAATCCCATGAAATATTTTCCTCATCTATTAAGATACGCATGAGTTCAACTATAGCTAGGGTAGGGTGAGTATCATTTAATTGTATGACGTTTTTTTCATAGAGCTTATCAATAGATGAATGATTCTTTTTAAATCTTCTGATGATATCTTTAACAGAACAGGAAGCTAAAAAGTATTCTTGTATTAATCTAAGTTCTTTTCCTGCATACGTAAAATCTGAAGGATATAAAACTTTAGATACATTTTCGGCCCAGTTTTTCTCTTCAACTGCCCGAACATAATCTCCTTGATTAAATACATCTAACTGAAAGCTTTCTGCTGCTTGAGATCTCCATAGGCGCAACATATTCACAGTATTTACATGGTATCCAATAATCGGTATATCATAGGGAACTGCTTCAAAGACTTGAAAACTGTCCCATACACCGAAATCTTTGGATTGGTTGTTATTTTTTCTTATATGTCCATACACGCAGACAGGTACAGTATATTCAGGTCTTATAAGCTCCCATGGATATCCATTTGTTAACCATTCATCTGGTCTTTCACGTTGCCATCCATTTTCAAACTCTTGTTTAAAAATACCGTGTTCATATCTGATTCCATATCCATATGCAGGTAACTCTTTTGTCGCTAATGAATCTAAATAGCAGGATGCTAAGCGACCTAAGCCTCCATTTCCTAAGCCAGCCTCAATATCTACCTTAAGAATATCTTCAAATGTAGTATCAAGTTCTTTTAAAGATTCATCAGCTAATGACTCAAGACCTAATGCATAGACATTATTTTCCAGCATTTTTCCAATTAAATATTCCATAGAAAGATAATTAACACGTCTCGAATCCTTATTTAGATATGTGCTCTGTGTTGCCATAAAACCATCAATAGCTAAATCGCGGATAGCTTGAGAAAAACACAGCATCTTATCTAAAATAGTGGCACTATTTAAATGTTTACCTCTACTGTATTTAAGATGAAATAAAGCCCGTTCAGCCAACTGCTGAGAAGTAATAGAATCATTTATATGTGCCATTATAATTTCCGGTTAATTGTATTGAAAGTAGCGAATAAAATAAATGTATACTCTGTTATTATGTTTGCAAGCTTACATTGAAATGTGATGAATACTTTTTTAAAAAAAATGTATATTGATATTATAAGTTCTTAATTTTTTGAAATTTGAGGCGGTATTTTACCATAATTTGGACTATATACGGGAACATTCATACCTCGAGGCGTTTGCCAATTTTTAAATGGCTTATGTGTGATATAAACATAGTAGGGAGTAGCTTCAATTTGATCTGAAATAAAAGTAGGAGATAGATTAATTAAACCTTTTTTTAGATTAACTGTGAAGGTTATCTCTTTAGCATCGATTGGTATCTTTTTACTCTGTGTTGTGTTGCCAATGGAAAGTTGTGCGGTGTGGTATTTGAACGATTTACCATAAGTATCGTCATTTATTCCTTTATTTGCTTCCACAGGCCATCTACGAAGTGAAATCTGGTATTCACCTGATTTTGCAACATTTAATGCCCAATAGGAAATTTCAGCTACCTTGCCATCGATTACGTGAACTTGATTCCATGGTGGACTCTTATCAATTAACCAGTCATGAGATGATAATTTAACTATAGGAGATTTATCACTACCAATCATAATATGGCTGGTTATCTGATGTTCACGAGAAACATCATCCCAAAAAATTTGATAATCATTACGAAGCTTTTCGACAATTTCTGGGTATTCTTTGGAAATATCTAATTTTTGAGATGGATCTTTTTTAATATCATATAATTCTATTCCATCGATGAGACGCCATTGATCGGTCATCACAGCACACTTGCGCCATTTTTTAGGATATTTAATACGCTGAGACTCAACTACTAATGAACGGTTAAGAGATGTATCTTCAGATGAATAAAGTATATTACTGATATTTTTCCCATCGAAATCTATTTTAGGTGCTTTGAGTCTGCATAAATCTATCAAGGTGGGTAAAATATCTAAATGAGCCGTTAAAACTGTAACTTTCTTAGGAGAATATAAATTACCATTTGGCCATCGCATTAAAAAGGGAACTCTGTGACCACCTTCATATACTGAGTTTTTTGTTCCTCGCATTCCAGCATTATATCCTCGATTTCTATACATGCCTCCAGCAGTTCCATTATCAGTAGTGAAAATTAGTATCGTGTTATCTGCTATTTTTAGGTCTTCTAGTAATTGTAATAAGTCACCAATATTTTTATCGATGTTACTAACCATTCCATAAAATTCCACTCGAGACACATTTGGGTTATCCTCATATGGGATAGTATATTCTTCTGGACAATAAAAAGGACCGTGGGGAGCATTTGGAGTGATATATGCAAAGAACGGCTTATTATTTTTTTGATTTTCTTGTATAAATTTTTCTGCTTCAGAAAACCATATATCAGTACAAAATCCTTTGAATGGTTTGATTTGACCATTCATGACATAATGATCATCAAAGTAATCATTACCCCAGTAATCTGGAGCCTGACCGACTCCTCCAGCCATATGATAAACGCAATAATCGAATCCTCGATCTTCAGGTCTGTAAGGATAATTATCTCCAAGATGCCACTTACCAAATATTCCTGTACTGTATTTATTATCTTGAAATATATTAGCCATTGTTATTTCACGGCTTCTAAGCATATTACGACCTTGCACTGTATGCCAGACACCACAACGAGCAGAATAACGTCCTGTCATTAGAGCAGCTCTTGTAGGCGCACAAGTAGGGTCCACATGAAAATTGTCCAGATGTATACTATCTTTACTTAATTTGTCTAAATTTGGTGTGTAGATAGCCTTATTACCATTAAAACCTAAATCGCCATATCCTTGATCATCTGTCATTATAAGTATGACATTCGGTTTCTGAGAGGCATAAGTGTTAAGATTGAAAAAAATTATTAATAGAATTAAAATTTTATAAGTAAATAATTTATCTAAGTTCATATCTTTAAAACATTTTTATTAGATGTGATATACCATAATTATTATCTAAATGTTCGTTTTGATTTTTTTACTTTTGCCTCTGGAATTATTAAGGTTTGACCTACCCGAATACCTGATGGTGATTTTAGTGAATCACGGTTAGCATTATATACTAACTCCCATTGAGCAGGATCATCATAAAATTGTTTTGCAATTCGAGATAATGTATCACCTTTTTTGACATGGTATATAGTATAACCATCAGTTTTAGCTATTGTTTCCTTTTCGGGATTGTCTGTAACTGTATTACCTCTCAAACGTTTTACCTCAGCGACTAATTTTTGATTTTGATCTAGTAATCTTTTAACTTCAGGAGATGCATTAAGAAATGCCGATGCTAACATTCTTGCCACTTTTAACCTTTGTTCAATTATAAATTCTTTTTTTTCTGTCTCAGGCCGTAATTCAAGGTATCTATCATAATGGTAAATAGCATGAATATGATTAATAATATGTTGTTGATAAATCATAGCTAAATCAAGATGTGGTCGAGCAATTAATGGATTTTCATCAAGTGCTTTTTTATAAGTAGCTTCAGCCTCATTGTATTGTTCGGCCTCTAAATATTCTCGTGCTTCTATAACAAGACCAATTTTTTCTTCCCGTTCTTCATCTGACAAATTTCTTGAGTCACATGACATTAAAATTACAGTTAAAAAACTGCTAAAGACTAGTATTAGAAATTTTTTCATATGTTTTCACTCATTTTTATAAGGTAAGTAATTAGACTTCTCTTTAAATTTTGAACTAAAGATAGTCTCTACTTTATCATTTAATTTCTTTTTTATAAACAAAGCTTCTATATTAGGTTGGCTTTCAACGCAAGTTAAACCTTCTTCAACTCCAAGCACATAAAGAGCTGTAGCCCATGCATCGGCATCTACGCATTTATCGCTAAGTACACTTACGCTAAGTATATCACTATTAATGGCTTTACCATTTCTTGGATCAACAATATGTGCGTATAATTTTCCATTTTTTTCGATAAAATTGCGATATCCACCAGATGTAGCTAATGATCCTGCATCAATATTAACAATGCCATGTAATGAATAATCAAATAAGGTTGCTTCTGGATCTTGTATACCTATTTTCCATTTATTACCTTCAGGATTTAATCCTTGGACTTTAACTTCCCCGCCAACTTCTATAAAATAATCAGCGTAGCCTTTTTTATTTAAAACATCTGAAATTGAATCAACACTATATCCTTTTGCAATAGCTCCTAAGGCAAGTGCTAATTCTCCATTTTTCTTTTTTATTTGATTATTATTTAGTAGTTCTATTTTTCCCCATCCAGTCTGTTGGAGAACAAGTTTAATATCATCATCACTTGGAAATTTAGACTCCTTGCTTTCGCTACCAAATCCCCACAAATTCAATAAGGGCTGTAGAGTAGGGTCAAATGCACCACCACTATTCTTCGCAATGATCAGAGAATTTGATACTACCTTATAAAAGTTTTCTGCAACAGTAATAGGGTTTGTTGAATAGTTTTTATTGAATAAACTTATTTGACTATTATCGAGCCATGTTGACATTTGCTGATTAATTTCTAAAAGAAGTTTATTTATCTTGTTTGCTAGTAATTCGAGATCGTTCTTATTGTAGGTACCACTTAGGCGAATACTGTAAGTTGTACCCATTGTTTCGCCCCTTAATAGAGGATTATTTATTCTATTAGCTCTATATGATCCGCCAATGAATAAAGATAATAGGAGGATCAGAAATAAGAATGATTTTATGACTTTTTTTCTATTCATTTTAACATTCAGCTATTACTTCTATTTCAATTAGCGAATCAAGTGGTAAAGCGGCAACTTGTATAGTTGATCTAGCCGGTGCGCTTGAATGATCAAAAAAAGTTGCATATATATCATTAAACTTTGAAAAATCTTTCATGTTAACGAGAAATACAGTTGTTTTAATAATTTTTGAGAATGATGAGCCCGCTTCTTCAAGTATAACTCCTATATTACATAACACCTGTCTTGTTTGAGAACTAATATCAGTTTCTTCAATTTTTCCACTATTTGGATTCACTGGTATTTGTCCTGATAAATATATTAGATTTTCCAATTTTATTGCTTGATTGTATGGTCCGATTGGAACCGGAGCTAATGGGGTATTGATAATCTTTTTCATATTTACCTTTATATTAAATTAAATCATATTATTGCATCTATTACTTTTATGTCAGCTTTAGGAAAAGGCATTGAGCGAATATTTTCTAATTCAATCCATTTAAACCTTTTGCAACTAATTGCTTTTGGTTCTCCAAACTTTATCCTAGCCCAATATGCATGCATTTCCATTGTAAAATGACTGTAAGCATGTTTTACAGTTAAAATCTTTTCTCTTAATTCTATTATTACATCTAGTTCTTCTTGAAGCTCTCTAATGATACATTCTTTTATAGTTTCATTAATCTCTTTTTTTCCTCCCGGAAACTCCCATAGTCCACCAAGCATTTGATCTTCACGTCTCTGTGAAATTAATATTTTATTTCCATCAGATATCACTGCAGCACCGACAATAATATGCGGAATCTTTGCTTTTTTTTTCTTAACTGGATATTTAATTGGGGATCCACTTTTATAACCATTACAATTATTTTGAATAGGGCATTCTTTACAATTTGGTTTTTTGGGCATACATATCGTTGCTCCCAGCTCCATCATTGATTCGTTATATTTACCCGCTTTTCCTCTGATTAAAAGTCTATTAGATATTGTTTGTAATTCTCTTTTAGTTGATGCCTTGTTAATATCGGAATCTATCGCTAAAAGTCTAGATATAACTCTAATAACGTTTCCATCAACAACAGCTAAATCTTTATTAAATGCTAATGATGCAATTGCAGCAGTGGTGTAGGGGCCAATTCCAGGTAATTGATTGATAAGATCAGGATCTTCAGGAAATATGCCTCCATATTTTTCACAAATAGTTTTGGCAGCTTTGTGCAAATTTCTAGCACGAGAGTAATAACCTAATCCTTCCCATAACTTTAATACATCTTGAAGATCAGATGATGCTAAAATCTTAATAGAGGGAAATTTTTCCATGAATCTTAAATAATAGGGTATGGCTTGATTCACACGAGTTTGTTGCAACATTAATTCTGATATCCAAACACGATAAGCTGTTCGATTTTTTCTCCATGGCATTGGTCTTTGATTCCGTTCAAACCAGGGAAGTAGATCAGATGAAATTCTTTTATTAAGATTTATTAAATCATTTTTCATCCGATGAATTTATAATTGGGGTCATTTGAATAATCTTAACTTGTCTTAAAGAGGCATTCTGAATTTTTATATTATAATTACCTAATGTAATACATTCTCCAATTTTCGGAATGTATCCTAATTCACTACAAATTAAACCACCAATTGAGTCGTATTCATCACTATGAGTGAATGTTGAAGATAACTCTTCATTTAATTCATCAATGGGCATTTTGGCTCTTACTAAAATTGTTCCATCATTTTTTTTAATCAAATCTTTTTCATCTAAATCATATTCATCTTCAATTTCACCTACGAGTTCTTCGATAACATCTTCCATTGTCGCTAAGCCAGAAGTCCCCCCGTATTCATCAACAACCAAAACTAATTGAGATCGATTTTTTTTCATTAACTGAAGCACATCATTTAAGGGCATGGTCTCAGGAACAAATACAACTTTCTTCATAATTGTTGTAATTAAATTTTCGTGTTCTTTTGTATTAGTACTTAAAAGATCACGTATATGGATAACACCCAATATATCATCCATATTATCATAGTATACTGGAAATCTTGAATGTACTTCATCTCGGGCTAAGTAAATACCTTGATTAACAGTAGCTGTAGACTTGATACCTATAATATCCACTCTCGGAGTCATGACTTCACGAACAACAGTGTCGCCAAATTCAAAAACGCTTCTTATTATTTCGCGTTCTTCGATATCTAATTCTTGATCTATATTTTCATCGATTAAGTTTATCACTTCATCTTCTGTACTTGGATGATCATTAATATTTGATCTTTTGTTAAATTCATTACTTATAATATTACTCAGAAAATATAGTGGGGTAGTGACTGGTGACAAAATATAAGTCAAAGCGGAAGCTAAATGTATAATTCTTAAAGTTATTCTATCAGCATAATTTTCAGCTATGATTCGAGCTACCATCCAGATAAGAAATACATATATAAACAATGAAGCAATATATAATAATATTAACTCGGTATAATTCATTAAAATGTTAGATGAGATTAATATTATGAAAAAACAGGAAGAAACTAATGTAAGTATTATCCTGAAGGTATCTATAAGATGATCCCATTTATTCTGCCATTTAATTAGTAAATCATGATTTTTTGTACTTCTTAGTATTAATCGAGATATCCCTGCATGTCCGCTGTGACTTAAAGACATATAGATAATAGAGGAAAAAAAAGCGGTTATAAGTAAAATTAAAAGGATATAGGGATTGTGGTTCATAATACTAAAATGAGGTATTTATTACTAAATATTGAGTTTTAATTGATATTAAATTTAACATAACATATATTATACGACGTTATTAAATAATAATGAGAATATTCATATCCTTTCACATGTTTCAATTCCTAACATAAAAAGACCTTTTTTTATAATCATAGCAGTAAGCCTACATATATTTATACGTGATTCACGAATACCCTCTTCCGCATTTATAAAGGGTACATTTTGATAAAAATTACTATAAAGTTGAGAGAGTTCATATAAGTAATCCGCTAATATATTCGGTTTATAATTTAATGCAGAAGATTTTACAGCTGATTCGAATTTACTTAATTTTAATGCAATCTTTCTTTCTATAGCTTCATTCAAAATAATATTATTGTGTATTTGAAGAAGTTTCTCTCCATAATTTTCAATGTATTTATCTATTACAGAAGATATTCTTGCATATGCATATTGTAAATATGGCGCTGAATTACCTTCCATATTAAGAGCTTTTTCCCAAGTAAAAGTAACGAGACTTTGAGGATTCTGACTAAGATCCATATATTTTACAGCACCTATTCCAATAACTTTTGCTAAATTTATTTGTTCTTGTTCTGTCCGGTTTGGATTATTCTTTTTAACAATATCTAAAGCTCGATTTTCTGCTTCATCCAGCAATGCTGATAATTTGATTACATTTCCTTCACGTGTTGAAAAAGTAGCTTCAGGAAGGCGCATTAATCCAAACCATACATGAGCCAGATTGGCATTCATTTTAAGTTTATTTGATATACAAAAAAATTGACGGAAATGAAGTTGTTGGCGTTCATCTGTAACATATATAATTTTATGTGGATTGAACTCGTTTTGACGAGATTGAACTGTTGCTAGATCAGTAGTTGCATAATTATAACCACCATCACTTTTTTTTACGATACAAACGGGCATGCCCTCATCTTCTAAATCTACAACAAGTGCTCCATCGCTTAGTTGCGCTAAATTATTATCCTTTAGTTTTTGAATAATATTAGGTAAATCTTTATTATAATAACTTTCACCCCTACTTAAATCAAAACTAACATCCAGTCTTTTATAAATGGCATTAAACTCAGCCGTAGACAGATCAATAAATCTTTTCCATAAAGATAAGTACTTCTTATTTCCTTGTTGAAGACTCACAAGTGCTTTTTTTGCTTTATCTCGCCATTCAGGTTCTTCTTTAGATTTATTATAGCTTAATACATAAATTCGTTCTAATTCTTCAATAGGATCAATCATCAAAAGTTTGTTATCAACAAATTCATCATATCCAATAAGCATTAGTCCAAATTGAGTTCCCCAGTCACCTAAATGATTATCTGATATAACATTATATCCTAATTGACGATATATTCTGTCTAGTGCATTACCAATTACTGTCGATCTAATATGCCCAATGTGCATTGGTTTGGCGACATTTGGACTAGAATAATCAATTATAACAGTTTTATTTCCACCAATTTGATCAATCCCCAAATGTGTATCATTTGCTAGATTCTTAAGATGAAGTGATAAGGCTGAATTCTTTAGATAGACATTTATAAATCCAGGCCCTGCTATTTCAATTTTTTCAACATAATCCGGCAGAACAATTTCAGTAGAAAATTTTTGGGCTATATCTCGAGAAGACATTTTTAAAGTTTTAGCGAGCGACATAGCAGCATTACACTGAAAATCTCCAAAACTTTCATTTGCTGTTGGAACGAAAGAGACTTCAGAACATTCAATATTAAAAATACTATTGAAATTTGTTATGGCCCATTTACTGAGGCGCTTATCGAATGCAATTAAACTCATTTATCACTTTCTATTTTCACTAATCAATAGTCATTATGCTTTATCTTGATAAATATAATTTAATTATTTTTTACTTTTTTTGCAGAAGGTTGATTAAATACAAGGTTATCTTTAACTGCTTTGACCGAAACAACTGAATTACTCTTTACGGTACCTTTGAGAATCTCTTCTGCCAATGGATCCTCCAAGTAACGTTCAACAGTCCGCCTTAACTGCCTTGCTCCATACGATTTATCAAAGCCTTTAGTTAATAAAAAATCACGGGCAGATTTATTGATTTTTAAATCAATATTTCGACCTAATATACGATTTTGTATATAATTTAACTCAATGTTTATAATTACTTCTAGCTGTTCTCTACCGAGCTCTCTAAAAACTATCATTTCATCTAATCTATTGAGCAACTCTGGCTTAAAATTATTCTTTGCAATTGATATCATTAATTCTTTAAATTTATCATAATCTGCATCTTTATTAGACGGTGCAAATCCTAGGCTTCCAGCTTTTTTTACTTCTTGAGCACCTAAATTAGATGTCATAATAATGATGGTATTTCTAAAATCCACGCTTTTGCCCAAACTATCCGTTAACCTTCCCTCTTCCAAAATCTGTAAAAGCATATTCATTACATCAGGATGAGCTTTTTCTACTTCATCAAAAAGAATAACTGAATAAGGTCTCCTCCGAACTCTTTCTGTTAACTGACCGCCTTCATCATGTCCTATATATCCTGGAGGAGATCCTACTAATCGAGATGCATTGAACTTTTCCATGTATTCAGACATATCAATTTGAATAAAAGATTCTTCGTCATCAAACATAAAATTAGCAAGAGTTTTAGCAAGAAGTGTTTTCCCGACACCCGTTGGTCCCAAGAAAATAAATGAACCAATAGGCCTTTTTGGATCTTTAAGATCAGCCTTTGAGCGTCTTAATGCTCTCGATAATGCTGAAACTGCTTCAGTTTGGCCAACTACCTGCTGACTAACAACATCTTCGATTCTGAGGAATCTCTCGATTTCTTTTTCACCCATCTTCATTACTGGAATACCTGTCCATTTTGAAACAACTTCCATAATGTCATCATCAGTAACAGTTGATTTATTCTCATCAACTTTTTTTCTCCAGCTTGCTAATAAGCTATCCAATTTTTCTCGAGACTTTCTTTCTTGGTCTCGAAAATTAGCCGCATCTTCGAATTTTTGTTCTTGTATAGCTTTATTTTTTAAACTTTCAAAATTAACGGCTGCATCTTCGAGTTCTTTTAATTCAGGAGGTCTATTCATGCTGCCTATGCGAGCTCTTGAGCCTGCTTCATCTATCAAATCAATTGCTTTATCTGGTAAGAATCGATCAGGTAAATAACGAACAGAACATTCAACTGATGATTTTAGAGCTTCATCAGTGAAAATAGCGTGATGATGTTCTTCATATTTATGACGCAAACCTTTCATTATTTCAATTGCTACTTCAACAGTTGGTTCATTGACAATTACGGTTTGAAATCTACGTTCAAGGGCACCATCTTTTTCAATATGTTTTCTGTATTCTTTTAAAGTAGTTGCTCCTATGCATTGCAAATCACCTCTTGATAATGCTGGTTTAATAATATTTGCAGCATCCATAGTTCCCTCAGCAGAGCCTGCACCGACAATAGTATGGAGTTCATCTAAAAAAAGTATAATATTCTTTTCCTTCTTAATTTCATCCATTACAGCTTTAATTCTCTCTTCAAATTGACCTCTATATTTAGTTCCTGCTACCATTAATGCTAGGTCTAATGTAATAACTTTTTTATCAATTAATAAATCAGGGACATTTCCTGAAATAATGCATTGCGCCAAACCTTCAGCAATAGCAGTCTTTCCTACTCCAGCTTCTCCTAGTAATACAGGATTATTCTTTGTTCGACGGCATAATATCTGGATTACTCTTTCTATTTCATTCTCGCGACCTATAACAGGATCTAAACTTCCAGAAGCAGCTATTTTTGTTAAATCTCGTCCAAAGGAATTCAGCGCTGGAGTTTTTGATTTAATTTTTGGACTGGCTGTTGACACTTCACTTTCACCCTCACTTTGATTATCATTGTTGTCTAGATCATTTTCAAAACCACCATCATTTTCTACATCATATTCAGGATCAAGCGTTTTCATTATTTCATATCTGATTTCCTCTAAATCTACACCAAGATTTTCTAATACTCTTGAAGCTATGCCCTCACCCTCTCGTAATAAACCAAGTAGAACATGTTCTGTTCCAACGTAGCTATGGCCTAAACTTCTTGCCTCACTTGCAGATAGTGCAAGAACTTTTTTTGCCCTTGGTGTAAATGGAATATTACCTATTGTTTTGGTTTCAGGTCCAGTGCCTACGGCCTTTTCTACCTCAACTCGTACCGAATCTAAATCAATTCCTACAGATTGTAATGCATTTACAGCAACGCCATGGCCTAATGATATTAATCCTAATAAGATATGTTCAGTTCCAACATATCCATGATTAAAACGGTCAGCCTCTTTTCTTGCTAACTGTAAAACTTGTTGTGCTCTTGGTGTAAAATTATCCATACTACTCCTGTTCAATGTTTAACTTAGCATGTCTCATAAAATGTCTCAATAGTTCAGATCGCATAACATCTCTTTCATTGGTATCAAGCTCATTACCTTGATTTTTTTGCAAATGTGCTGGTTGTGAAGAAATGAAAAGTTGATCCATTTCCTGTCTTGTTATATCTGTAATAAGTTTTAGATCTAATCCCAATCTTAAAGTTGACAATAAGCTTAAAGCTTCATTACTTGTCATCAATCTTGAATTCGACAATAAACCAAATGCTCTACATATATGATCTTCAATTATTAATTGTTTTTCATTCATTAATCGCTCTCTTGCATTAACTTCATGATCAACTAACTCTAATACTATTTGCTCTAAATGATTAATTATTTGGCTCTCATCTTTCCCCAAAGTTATTTGATTTGAAACTTGAAACATATTACCAACAGCTTCTGTGCCCTCTCCCCACATACCTCTTACGGCTAAACCAATTTTCGATATACCATTAATAACCGGATCCATTTCTTCTAAAAGTACTAAACCCGGTAGATGTAACATGACTGAAGCTCTCAAACCAGTACCAACATTAGATGGACACGATGTTAAGTAGCCTAGTTTTGAATCATATGCATAGGAAAAAATTTCTTCTATCTGATCATCAAGTAAATTTGCAGACTGCCATGCTTCTTGCAAGTTTAGCCCAGGTTTTAAAGCTTGAATACGAATATGATCCTCTTCGTTTATCATTACAGACATCATTTCATCTTGAGAAACAAATACTCCAGAATCATTAATT
>MDSV01164044.1_pt1 | contig 12965 bp, 12 predicted proteins | sample 810851 | NCBI WGS metagenome assembly MDSV01 (sample SAMN05326640, study PRJNA326480) | marine metagenome | isolation source: seawater | place: Atlantic Ocean: North East | collected 2012 | reverse complement strand
TTTCGACGATCCTTCTAATATCGAGAATGCATTAACAAATAAGTCTGAAATTAAGTGGAATAATTTCAGTGTAGATGAAAGATCAAAAGTTCTTCAAGACATTGCTAATCATATTGAGAAAGAACCAAATCAACTGATTTTTTATTTAATCAATGAAGCCGGTAAAACAATACAAAATGCTATAGATGAAATTAGAGAAGCTGTAGATTTTCTTAGATATTATTCTCAACAAATAAATGAAATTACGAGTAATAATGAATTGGAAGGCCCAACTGGAGAAAAAAATAATATTTCATATTCAAACAAGGGAAGATTCTTATGTATAAGTCCTTGGAATTTCCCAGTTGCAATTCTTATAGGTCAGATATCAGCAGCACTTGCATGTGGTAATAATGTTTTAATAAAACCATCTGAACATACATCGATCTTAGGTTATTTAGTTGTAAAAATATTTCATAAATATGGAGTTCCGGTAGAAGCACTACAGTTAATTCTTGGTGATGGCATGTATGGCGAATTATTAACAAAAATTAAGCCATTAAACGGTGTTGCTTTTACTGGCTCATTAAATACTGCTAAAAAGATTCAATCAAGCTTAATTAAAAACCAAAAAGAAATAATACCTCTTATAGCAGAAACTGGAGGTATTAATGCAATGATAGTTGATTCAAGCGCATTGCTTGAACAAGTAACAGATGACGTAATAAGGTCTGCTTTCGACAGTTCAGGTCAAAGATGTTCAGCGCTAAGAGTGTTATGCATTCAAGAGGAAATTTATGAAGAACTGACTGAAATGATTAAAGGAAGTATGGTGATTCAAGAAATAAATGATCCTAACAATTTTTCTACAGATATTGGTCCAATAATAAATAAAAACGCATTAAAAAAGCTAAATGATTACATTTCTAATTGCAAAGAAAGTAATTTGAAAGTGTTTCAATGTGAATCAGATTTTTTAGAAACCCATATTCCACCAACTCTGATTGAAATTGATAGTATTTCTCAAATTGAGGAGGAGCAATTTGGCCCAGTGCTGCATGTGCTTAAATACAAATTTAATGAAATTGATAAAACAATAAATCAAATTAATGAAAGTGGTTATGGCCTGACGATGGGTATTCACTCAAGGATAGAGTCAAGAGCTGATTTTATAAGCTCAGAGTCAAATATTGGAAATATTTATATAAATAGAGATATGGTAGGTGCTGTCGTTGGATCTCAACCATTTGGAGGAATTGGGCTCTCAGGTAGTGGTTTTAAAGCGGGAGGCCCCAATTACCTTTTGCAGTTTCTTAATGAAAAGGTCATATCTAAAAACTCTGTAGCATTCGGAGGGAATACTGAGTTACTCAATTTACAAGAAGACGTATGATAGGTTTTAAAAATCCTCCTATAAAATTAATACTTTCTGTGTTTCTTGTTTCAATATGTCTTATTTTGCTCTTATATGCTGATTCTGTTCTTAATAAACCATTGTCTGAAGAGGATATAACAATTTCAAAAACTATAGATAGTCCAATTATGCTTGTAAAAAATAAGAGCATGCACAAAGTTAAAACTGGAGATAGTCTTTCAGTAATTTTTGAGGAAAAAAAAGTCCCATTAAATACTGCATACAAAATATTCAATAGTGACACTAAAAATATTCTTTCAACCATAAACCCAGAGGATGTTATGGAATTTAACTATCTTGGTGAAGAATTAATTAGTATTGAAATAAAAAAAGATAAAACCAATTCAATCATGATAATGGTTGGTGATGAAATATCAATTTCTAAAATTAAAAAAGAAATCCAAAACATACAATCATATGGATCTGGTTCAATAACTAGCTCCTTTTATAAAGATGCTCTTAATCAAGGTATTCCAGATAGCATAATCATGGATTTTGCATTTATATTTGGTTGGGATGTCGATTTCATTTTTGATGTTAGAAAAGGCGATAACTTTAAGGTTATTTATGAAACTAAATACGCCCAGGGTGAAAAAATTTCATCTGGAGATATTATTTATGCAGAGTTTATTAATCAAAACAATCGATATATTGCTCAAAGGTTTTATGATTCAAGTCAAGGAAAACAATACTTCAATGAAAAAGGAGAAAATGTAAAAAAGGCTTTTCTAAGAGCTCCATTAGATTTTGCATATATCAGCTCTCACTTTAATCCAAATAGAATGCATCCTATTCTTCATAAAATAAAAGCTCATAATGGTGTAGATTATGCAGCTAAAAGAAATACGCCTGTCCAGGCTTCTGGAGACGGAATCATATCTTTTGTTGGTAACAAAAGTGGTTATGGAAGAACGGTTGAGATAAAGCATGGTGGAAATATTAAAACTCTTTATGCACATTTAGAAAAATTTCATAAGCAGACTAAAGTAGGTTCGAAAGTAAAACAAGGAGAAATAATTGCATATGTTGGTGACTCTGGAAGAGCAACAGGAACACATTTGCATTTTGAATTTTGGCAAGGAACAAAAAGAACCGACCCTGTAAAAGTAAAGCTCCCTTCTGCTAAACCAGTAAGTCAACAACAAATGGAGCAATTTAAATTGGCACTTGATAAAAGCCTTAAAAAAGTTAAAGAGTATAATTTTATAAAAACATGAGTAAGTATTTCATTGGAGTTATGACCGGCACGAGCGCAGACTCGCTTGATGGCTGTATTGTAAGTTTCGAAAAAACCCTTAATTTAATAGAAACTGAGCAAATTGATCTTGGTGATGAATATAAAGATAAATATGAGGAATGTATAAAATTGGGTTTCAAAGAGGTAACTGATTCTGATGACCTTTTAGAAATCGAAAATACTCTTAATGAAAAAACTATTGAGATTGTTGAGTCTTTGATTGCTAAGTCAAAAATAAGCAAGCAGGACATATCTTTAATTGGATTATCAGGTCAAACTATTTTTCATACATATGATAAAAGTTATCAATTAGGTAATAACCAAAAAATAGCAAACACTATTGGAATTAATGTTTGCTCTGACTTTCGTAATTTCGATATTAAACAAGGTGGCATGGGGGCTCCGTTGATACCGATATTCCATAAATATCTATATTCTGAAAATAATAAAAATAAGTTAGTCATTAATATTGGTGGGATTTCAAATGGAACTTATTTGGAGGGCATAAATATTAAATGTGCTTCTGATGTTGGCCCAGGAAATTGTTTGATTGATAAGTTTACAAAAAAATATTTTGATAAGTCTTTTGATAATAATGGAGAGATTTCTTCTACTGGGCGAGTAAACGAAAAATTAATTAACAAGCTAATAAAAGAAACTTCAGATATGAGTTATCCCAGAGCAGATGATAAGAACACCTATTACAAATTAATAGATAATAAATTTTTGAATATCTCCCCTGAGGATATTCTTAGGACGTTGGTTGAATTTACTGCAACAAAAATAAATGATTTTTTTAGTTATTGTGGCAGCCCACAAGAAGTGATTTTTCATGGCGGAGGAACTAAAAATATTTTTTTAATGGACTCAATTAAAGATAAATTGGGTTGTGAAATTCGAACAACTGATAATGAAATTCCATCTAAGTTTGTTGAAGCAGCTGCATTTGCATACTTGGCATATAAAAAGAAAGGCGAAATCTACTTATCTAAATAGTGAATGATTCGCCACATCCACATGTAGTTTTGGCATTAGGATTCTTAATTATGAATTTGGAGCCTGACAAGTCTTCTACAAAATCTAAAGTTGAGCCATAGAGATAAGGGTAAGACATAGAGTCTAATAAAACAGAAAACTTTTCAAAATCAATAACATCATCATCAAAGGCAATTTCTGAGTCAAATTTGAAACCATACTGAAAGCCCGAACAACCACCTCCAGTTACATAAACTCTGAATTTGTTTCCTAGTTCTGTATTTGAGTTCATTACGCTGGAGATTCTTGCTAATGCATTATTGGTTAAATTTAATGATTTGATAATATTTTCTGACATCTAAGAAATACGTTTAACTTTAATTTTAATCTTAGAAGCTTTATTAATCATCCAAAAACCGCCCATATTTGCTTCTTCAATAATGATTTGGTTCTTTTTTTTGAAATTATTTAACTTAATCTGCGATAAGATTGATTCCGATTCCCACAATTGATTATTTTGAAGCTTGAAACGTGACTTACCTGTATAAGTTTTTGATATAGAGGAGATATATGAGGTAAGAGAATTTCTTGCAGTTATTTTATCTTTTTCTTTAATTTTATTTCTAGGCAATCCAAAGTTTGAGTTCGCATCTGTTGAACTTTGCTTAATTTCATCAACTTTAACAATTTTATTCTCAGAAATGCTAGATAGTTCTTCTGAAGTTTTTGAAACTCCGGTAACTAAATAGTCATAACATGCAAGTCTCTTTAAATCTGACACAATTGAAGCGCAGTCCTCAATTTTTACATCAGCATTAAGATTAAAGTTTATAAATATAATTGTAAGCAAGAAATATTTTTTCATATGTAAATATTATAATTTCAATATAAGTATAAAATATAGCTATCTTTAAAAAAACTTTAAGCAATCATTTAAAATAAATAAATAAAAATGTATAAATCTTTAATCCTTTTCTCTTCTGTAGACGGTCATACTGAACAAATATGTAATTATATTTCAGAATGCCTTAATCATGACGCAGATGTAATTTCTATAGAATCCTCTCCAGATATTGAAAAATACGAAAAGGTTGTGATTGGAGCAAGTATAAGATACGGCAAATACAGAAGTTCTTTATATGATTTTATAGATAAAAATCTAGAACTTATAAATAGTAAAGATAATGCTTTCTTTTCTGTTAATGTAGTTGCTAGAAAAAGTGATAAAAATAATGCGCAAACAAATCCATATGTTAAGAAATTCCTAGATAATACAAATTGGAGCCCTAAGATCATTGATGTATTTGCGGGTAAGATTGATTATCCAAAGTATAAATTTTTTGATAAATACGCAATTAAATTTATCATGTGGATAACAAAAGGTCCGACTGATACTTCAAAAAAATATGAATTTACAGACTGGAACAAAGTTAAAAACTTTTCAAAAAAAATATAGAAATGAATAATATTAAAAACTCAATAAAGCTTTTTGAAGAAGCTAAGTTGCACATGCCAGGCGGAGTAAATTCTCCTGTAAGAGCTTTCAAAAATATTGGAGGTAATCCAATTTTTTTTAAAAAAGCAAAAGGAGCATATGTCTTTGATGCCGATAATAATAAATATATAGATTACATTGGTTCGTGGGGCCCTATGATTTTGGGTCATTCTAATCAACAAATAATTAATTCTATAACTAAGCAGCTTCAATTAGGGACAAGTTATGGAGCGCCAACAAGTCTTGAATCAAAAACAGCAGAACTCATTAAGAATTGTGTTCCTTCCATTGAGAAAATAAGAATGGTCAATTCAGGAACCGAAGCAACTATGAGTGCCGTTAGACTGGCAAGAGGCTTCACTAATAGAAATAAGATTATTAAATTCGATGGTTGTTATCATGGTCATGTTGATTCGCTCCTTATAAAAGCAGGCTCTGGCGTGTCTACATTTGGATTACCTGATTCTCCAGGAATTCCAAAACAATTAGCAAAGCAAACTATTAGTTGTGAATTTAATAATAAGAAAGATTTTTTAGAAGCATTTGAAAAAGTAAAGGATGATCTAGCTGCAGTAATAATTGAGCCAATTGCAGGCAACATGGGTTTTGTACCTGGTGATAAATCTTTTTTGAGATTGTTAAGAAAAAAAACTAAAGAAAATAATTCTTTGTTGATTTTTGATGAGGTTATGACAGGATTCAGAGTTTCCCTTGGCGGTGCTCAAGAAATTTATGGCATTAAGCCTGACATTACCACGCTTGGTAAAGTTATTGGAGGCGGGCTTCCAGTTGGTGCATTTGGAGGCAGAGGAGATATTATGGACTGTCTTGCTCCAAATGGTCCTGTGTATCAGGCAGGAACCTTATCAGGAAATCCTTTAGCTATGGCAGCAGGATATTCATTGATAAAACTTCTAATTAAGAAAAATCCATACAAATCACTTGAAGATAAGGCATCTAATCTTTTAGATGGCATGAGTGAATTATTTAAAATCAACGAAATCCCATTTTGTACAAACCAAATTGGAGGGATGTTTGGATTTTTTTTCTCAAACAAATTACCTAAAAACCTTAATGATGTAACTAAATCGAATGATAATCATTTTAAAAAATTTCTTAACTTAGCTATCAGAAATGGTATATATTTTGCTCCTTCAAAATTTGAAGCAGGTTTTATTTCAACAAAGCACACTAACAAAGAAATTAATAATACAATTAGGATTGTTAAAAAAATATTAAAAGAAGGGATATAAAAATGAAATATGATATTAGTGCTCTAGGCAATGCTTTGGTTGATACACAATATATGGTCGATCATTCCTTTTTAGAAGAAATTGGATTAGAGGCTGATTCAATGACTCTAGCTTCCGCGGAGGAGCATGCCCCAATAATAAGCAAACTAGAAGAGATGGGTGTTGATTCTGTTTCAGATTGTGGTGGGTCAGCAACTAACTCTTTAGTTGCTGCTGCAAATTATGGTTCAAGTTGTCATCATGTTTGTAGAGTAGCTGATGATATTGATGGAAAAAAATATCTAGATAGTCTTCAAACAGCTGGAGTAAAACATATTGGAGTGAGCAAAGAGGAATCTAATATGCCTACTGGAAAATGTTTAATATTTGTAACTCCTGATGCGAAAAGAACCATGAGCAGTATGCTGGGTATTAGCGCGTTTCTAGGGCCAAAAGATATTGATTATGATGCAGTTCAAAACTCAAAAATATTTTATATAGAAGGTTATATGGTAACAAGCGATGATAACTTTAATGCTGTTACATCTGTCCTTAAAAATGTTAACAATGATAAAACTTTAAAAGCACTGTCATTATCTGATGCTGGAATTGTTCAAGGCTTTAGAGATAAGTTTGAAGAAATAGAATCTTATGGTATTGATATGATATTTTGTAATGACGACGAAGCAATTGCATTTGCTGGAGCTGAAAATCTCAATGATGCTATTGAATTTTATAAAGAACAAAAATATCTGATTGCCATAACAAAAGGCTCTGAAGGAAGTGTTGTGATTAAAGATGGTGAAGAAATATTTTCACCTGCAGTTAAAATTAATCCCGTAGATACTAATGGAGCTGGTGATATGTTTGCAGGTTCTTTTATGCATGCATATTTAAATGGATTTGATATTGAAACATGTGCTGAGTTTAGTAATTATGCCTCATCCAAAGTGGTAGAAACATTTGGGCCAAGATTAACCCCTGAAGGTTATGAAGAAGTTTCAAATAAATTAAGAAAAAACTAGCATATTTCTCTAGTATCTGATATTTTCTCCACCCTAAAAGTTTGTGAGATTACATGCCTGCTAAAAAAGCTATAAAAAAGAAAACAACAAAAACAAAAAAGCCTGTTTTAAAAAAAGTTTCGTCAAAAAAATCTTCAAGTAAGAAAAAAACGCAAGTAAGAAAAGTTGTCAAAAAGAAAGTTGTTGCAAAAATTGCTAACGACAAATCTAAAATTGCGCCATATAAACCAAAGAAGAATGAAAAATATATGAGCGCTGCTATGAAAAAACACTTTATTGCAGTTCTTCTTTTATGGAAAGAGCATCTTAAAGAGGAAATGCAAAAAACTTTTGCCCATTTAAAAACTAAGGGTGAGACATATGCTGATCCAATTGACAGAGCATCACAAGAAGAGGAATTTGCTTTTGAGCTTAGAACAAGAGATAGAGAAAGAAAGCTAATTAACAAAATAGCTATTTCAATAGAAAAGATCAAACAAGATGATTATGGATGGTGCGACTCTTGTGGCGATGAGATTGGTATAAAAAGACTTGAAGCAAGGCCAACTGCAACTCATTGTATCGATTGCAAAACATTGGATGAAATTAAAGAGAAGCAATTAAATGGGTAATGTTTCTTAAATAAGATAATTTGATAAAAAATAAAAAAATAAGCAAATTTGCAATATCAATTGTAGAAGAACTCCAAAAAAATAAATTCCAAGCATACTTAGTAGGCGGATGCGTTAGAGATCTTATGTGTGGAATAACTCCAAAAGATTTCGATATTGCTACAAATGCAACTCCTAATGAGATAAGAAAGATTTTTAAAGCATCAAGAATAATTGGCAAAAGGTTTAAATTAGTTCATATCTTTAATAGGTCTGAGCTAATTGAAGTGGCTACATTTAGATCAGGTGTCGATGAGGCAAACGAAGGAAATTTAGTTACTGACCATTCTGGAAAGATCTTAAGAGACAACATTTGGGGTACATTAGAACAAGATACATTTCGAAGAGATTTTACGATTAATGCTCTTTACTACTGCCCTATCTCGAGAAAGATTGAAGATTACAATTCAGGTATTAATCATATTCATAAGAAAAAAATAGTTTCTATAGGAGATCCAATGAAACGATTTTCTGAGGACCCTGTAAGAAGCCTAAGAGCTATTAGATTCAGTAATAAGTTAGACTTTAAAATTGATAAAGATATTAAAAACGCAATATATAAGAAAGGCCACCTGCTAGAAAATATTTCTAATGCAAGGTTGTTCGATGAGTTTTGTAAAATTTTTCTTGGCGGTATAGCTGAAAAAAACTTTAATAAGATTGTATCTTTTAATTTAAGTAGGTATTTGATTTTAACTGATTCAAATTCCTCTGATTTTTCTCAGAAATTAATAAAAGAAGCTCTTAAGAATACTGACAAAAGAGTTGAAAATAATCAGTCTGTAACACCTGGCTTCTTGATTGCTGCAATGCTTTGGCCTGAACTCTTAAGGAAATCTAGGAGCAACAAGGAAATCAACTTAAGAAAATTCTTTAGATCTATGGACCAAATTCTAAGAGAACAACAAAAAATTACTGCCATTCCAAGAAAATTTCATAGCTACATCAAAGATATTTGGGTGCTTCAACTTAAGCTTCATAGCAGAATCGGGAAACAGCCCTATAAAACACTTAAACATCCTAGATTTAGAGCTGCATATGATTTTCTTCTTATTCGAGAGAGAGCATCAAGTTGTTATAGTGATTTGGGTGAGTGGTGGACAAAATTTCAGAAAAATAATTCTGCATCTCAAAAACAACAGATATTGAATCTGAAAGATATTAGTGAAGAAAATTCTTTTAAAAAATTTGGTTTCCAAGAAGAGTTAATATAATCTATTAAGAATACTAGATTATGAAACCAGCTTTAAACGAAGTTCCATTACCAAAATATATTGCCATTGAGGGTCCTATTGGTGTTGGTAAAACAACCCTTGCAAACAAAGTAGCAAAAACATTTAATTATGATGCTTTTTTAGAGCAGCCAGCAGAGAATCCATTTCTAAAAAACTTTTACAGAAATCCTGAACAATCAGCCCTTGCAACTCAGTTATTTTTTTTATTTCAAAGAATGCAACAAATCCAAGATTTAAAACAAAGGAGTCTCTTTGAGAATGTTCGTGTTGCAGATTTTTTGATTGAAAAAGATAGATTATTTGCTGAAGTTACTCTTTCAACTGAAGAATTAGGTCTATATAACAAAGTATATGAGCATATAACCCTAGATGCGCCATCACCAGACTTAGTGATATACCTTCAAGCACCTATAGAAATTCTCAAAGAACGAATAACTAAACGAGGAAATATTAATGAGCAATATTTAACTTTGGAATACTTAGAAAAATTGAATGATGCTTACTCTAGATTCTTTTTAGACTATAAATCTGCACCTCTTTTAATAATAAATGCTGCGGATATAGATCTCGAATCGAATGAGTCTGATTATGAAAATCTTGTAACAATGATAATGTCAGATCCTAAAGGTATTAAATTTGTTAATCCCCAACCTTCAATAATTTAAATTATATAAGCGCTATAGTGATTAAGCCTCAGTCAGAAAATCCACATATAAAAGATTTAGAGGAATATAAACATTTATATAGAAAATCTATTGAGAATCCAGATATTTTTTTTAAAGATCTTGCAAAAGAAAATATTTCATGGATTAAAGATTTTGATATCACTCATAACAATGAGTTTTCTGATACAAAATGGTTTGAAGGCGGTAAAACGAATGTCAGTTTAAATTGTATTGATCGTCATTTACCAGATTCTGCAAATAAAATTGCTCTTATTTGGGAAGGTGATAATTCTGATGAAACAAAACAATTTACATTTCAAGAGTTGTTTGATGAGGTATGTAAATTTTCAAATGTTCTAAAGTCTTTAGGTATTAAGAAAGGATCTAAAGTTTGTATTTATATGCCTATGATTCCTGAAGCAGCTTTTGCTATGCTTGCTTGTACACGAATTGGAGCAATCCATTCAGTTGTTTTTGGAGGCTTCTCGCCTGAGTCATTAAAAGATCGTATATTAGATGCTAGCTGTGAAATAGTGATTACTGCTGATGAAGGCCTAAGGGGAGGTAAAAAAATACCTCTTAAGGCCAATGTCGATGAAGCTCTAAAAAAATGTCCTGATGTTAAAAAAACATTAGTTGTAAAGAGAACAAATGGTGATATTAATTGGGATGCAACTAGAGATATTTGGTATGAAGAGATTAAACACAATGTCTCAAGTATTTGTGAGCCTGAAGCTATGGATTCAGAGGACCCTTTATTCATTTTATATACATCAGGCTCGACTGGAAAACCTAAGGGCGTTCTTCATACTACAGCTGGATACCTTCTTGGAGCGCATATAAGTTTCAAGTATTTATTTGGCATTAAAGATTCTGATATTTATTGGTGCACTGCGGACGTTGGTTGGATTACTGGCCATACTTATATCCTATACGGCCCTCTATCAAATGGTACTACGACAATTATGTTTGAGGGTGTTCCAAACTATCCAAATTCTTCAAGATGTTGGGAAATATGTGATAAATATAATGTAAGTATTTTTTATACTGCTCCAACCGCGATTAGAGCTCTAATGGCTCAAGGCGACGAACCAGTTCTTAAGACTAGACGAACTAGTTTAAGAATCTTAGGCACAGTGGGAGAGCCAATCAATCCAGAGGCATGGCAATGGTATTATGATATTGTAGGAAATTCTTCATGTGATGTTATCGACACATGGTGGCAAACTGAAACAGGCTCTGTTTTAATTTCTCCTATCGCTGGTGTTACTCCATCAAAACCTGGTTCTGCAACTCTCCCCTTTTTTGGGGTTAAGCCTGCATTATTTGATGAAAAAGGTGAGAAATTAGATGGAAAGAATGCAGGTAATTTAGTTATAGAACAATCTTGGCCGAGTCAAATAAGAACCGTTTATCGTGATCATCAAAGGATGATATCTACTTATTTTGAGACATACTCAGAAATATACTTCACTGGAGATGGTGCAAAAAGAGATGAAGATGGTTATTTTTGGATTACTGGTCGTGTTGACGATGTTTTAAATGTTTCAGGACATAGGCTTGGAACAGCAGAAATTGAGAGCGCTCTTGTGCTTCATAATAAAGTTGCTGAAGCTGCAGTTGTAGGAATAGAACACCCTATAAAAGGACAGGGAATATATGCATACGTCACATTAATGACAGGAGAAAATTTTAATGAAAATTTAAGCAATGAGTTAGTTCAATTTGTTTCAAAGGAAATAGGCCCTATTGCAAAACCAGATTTATTGCAGAATGCTCCTGCTCTTCCAAAAACGCGCTCTGGTAAAATTATGAGAAGAATCTTAAGAAAGATAGCTGAAGGAGATTTTGAAAATCTTGGAGATACTTCAACATTAGCAGAGCCATCTATAGTAGATGATTTAATTATTAATAAGCAAAGTTTATGAAAAACATTATCTTAATTTTAACAACTTGCATGTTAGTTAGCTGCAAAGTAACTCCTAAAGATGGTGCATATGAGAAAATAGTAGCTAATGACCCGGTTGTAGGAAGAGCCTCTATAACCTGCCTTCAAAAACCAGTTCACTATCAACCCACTCCTGTAAGGTTAGACAAAAGAGATAGACGAACACATGAAGTTGCCGATCAGAATGATTGTATGGAGTCAGAATTAAGGAAAGTTGCAATGAAAAGAGCTGAAAAAAAAGACAGCATAAAAATTAACTTAAAAGAAAAGGATAATGATGAAGTTGTTTTTATTAAGTCTAAAAAATCGGATGAGTTTGATCTTAAGAAACTAGAAAAACTCATTAAGAAAAAGGATCAAGATAAAGAATAAATTTCATTCTCAATCGTTACATTTTTATCTTCAATTAATTTTTCAAGATGAGCTAGAAGACTCATCTTAGCAATTGGTAGCAAAACCTCATTAACGTCAGAGTATACATGTTTTAAAAGAACATCTATTTTTTGACTTCCGTGAATTTTTAAATTTCTTAATACTTTGGCTTCTCTTGCTAACCTATGCCTTGTAATTGAATCAATAGTTTTTTCTGGATTATCCATAAAATTACCATGCCCAGGAGCAAAGCTATCTATATCGTATTTTTTAAGCAATTGAAGAGAATCTAAATAGTCTTTCATATTACCGTCAGGAGGAGCTATGACAACAGTGGAACCATCCATTATATGATCTCCTGTCAATAAGCACTTTTGTTTTTGTAGATAAAAGCATAGATGATTGCTAGCGTGTCCTGGTGTATGAATTACTTCAATTGAATATTCTTTAGTTTCTATGAGGTCTCCATGATTAAGAATTTTATCGGGCTTAAAAGTTTCGTCTTCCCAATCTGATTTACCATCAACAAGCCTGCCATACATAGGTATTCCTAATTCTATGGATAACGGCAGAGCGCCTGGTGAGTGATCAGTGTGAGTGTGTGTAACCAAGATTTGTTTGATTTTACCATTACCAATTTCAATAATATTTTTAATGTGTTCTGGAATATTAGGTCCTGGGTCTACTACTGTGATTTCATCATTTCCAATTAAATAAGTATTAGTGCCCTTTCCAGTA
>MDSV01149862.1_pt1 | contig 12967 bp, 10 predicted proteins | sample 810851 | NCBI WGS metagenome assembly MDSV01 (sample SAMN05326640, study PRJNA326480) | marine metagenome | isolation source: seawater | place: Atlantic Ocean: North East | collected 2012 | reverse complement strand
GGGACGACGGGATTCGAACCCGCGACCTCCTGCGTGACAGGCAGGCGTGAACTCCAGACTTCACCACGCCCCCAAGTTCTTTTATTGTACTTACTTTTTAAATTTGTTTACAAAATTCTTTATAAGTTATTTTTATAACTTATAACTACAATATATTTTAGTGAACAATATTTCTGTAGTAATCCCAGCTCTAAATGAAAAGAGCAATATTGAAAAATTAATCCTTGAAATTTACGAAGTTATAAGTACAAGTTCATATATTTTTGAAGTCATATTTGTTATTGGTAAAGAAGAGATACTCTCAATTGATAAAAAATTTGAAAATTTACAAATAATTAATAGGCAAGAAAAACATTTTTCTTCAGCATTAATTCATGGAATTACATATGCTAAAAATGATATTTTAATTACGTTGGATTCAGATGGTTCACATAGTTTTTTTGAAATTACTAACCAACTAGATTATTTTATAAATAATAAATTAGACATTTTGATATTTAGTAGATATACAGATAAATCTAGCAATAATGAAAATGTATTAAATGTTGTTTTTTCTAAAATATTAAATAATATTTTGAGATACTTTAGCTCTTTAAAATTGACTGATTATTCAAACAATCTCAGAATATTCAAAAAATCAATGATTAGTAAGCATCCATATAAAAGCAAACATTTCGAATTTTTATATGAATTTCTAATTAAAGCAAAACAAAATTTTCCTGAATTAAGAATTGCAGAAGTCCCAACGACCCATTCAAAAAGAGATTATGGAAGATCAAAAAAAAATCATATATATTATTTAATAAACTATGTTTTTCTTATTATCAAATTAAGACTTAAATAATTATGAAAAATACAGTAATTAGTAAATTGATTTTTTCAATCTTTATTGCATTGTTTGGAATGCTATTCTCACTCTTTGTAAACAGGGGATTCATGATAGTTGAATCTATTGTGGGCTCTGAGTATAAGAATATAATGTCTTCAGAAAAAATTATGGATTATGGAAGGCTTGGTCATAGAATTTTAACTCCATTTTTTTCAAAAATATTTGATGATATTTTTTTATTTAATGTTGTGATTTTAGTAATTTGGCTTTTTTATATCACGTATCATTTATACGAAAAATATGAAAAATTGACCTTAGCTTTATTGATTTTAGGAATTGCTTCCACACAAGTCGTTCTTTTTACGTTTAACTTTGCTTATTATCCTGATCCTTTAACAGTTTTAATGACAACAATTATGTTGTTTAATTTAGAAAAAAATATTTTATTCATTTTTATTGGATTCCTAAACTTAATTAACAACGAAATTGGATTATTTCTTTTATTATTTTTAGTTTTTATATCAAACAACAAAATTAAAAAAATAAAACTATCAGGAATAATTGTAATTTTGTACTTAACTTACAGATACATAATTAACTTATATATCAACAACGATTCAAGTGGAATTCCAACTTATATAAATGAATTAAGGGATTTTAATATTAACTTTTTTATGTTGTTTGGATTATTTTCTGGATTAAAGTTTTTGATGGTTTTTTTAATATCCTCAAAAAAACAACTCCATCTATTTATTTTTTTAGTTTTTTATATCTTGATTCCCCTCAACATGGCTGTAGATTACACAAGGTACGGAGCTCTATTAGTAGTAGTAGTTTTATGGGTCTTGGATACAAAGTCTTTTAAATACAATAAAAATATAAAAGTGATTGCATTATTGATTCTGATTCTTAATGTTGTAACTCCAAAATATTACATCTGGGGAGATCAGGTTACATATCTAAGAGATTCGAAGCTTCATTTTCTTGATATCACAGGTAAAAACTTTGAAGAAAGAAATTTATATGAATAGTGGGTCGGGTGGGAATCGAACCCACGACCTTGAGCTTAAAAGGCTCCTGCTCTGCCGATTGAGCTACCGACCCAGTGTCTCATTAAATAATACACCACTTGTTATATTATTCTGAAAAATTATTCTTCCTCAGTAGATTGACTTTCTCCAAAATCCATATTGTAGTTATTTGGAATTTTGTTTTTTATGGTATCGAAAGATTTTGAAAACTCATCTTTCATTTTTATGACAACACTTAAAGCTTCTTCTTTAATTTTCTCATCTTTCACAGTATCCTCTATCGCAGTTATTAGATTAGAAAAATTATTTTTTATAGAAATTTTTGCAGAATTCAATGTTTCTTTTAAATCTTTTATGTTTTCTTCATCTACAAAGTTATCTTTAATTTTGTTTGATAAGTCTGAAATATCTTTCGAAACTTCTTTCCATTTATTTTCTTCAGTCATTTTTTAATGATATATCAATTTTAAAAATTTGCTTTGTCTTTAAATTTTAAGCTAGGGTTTTTTTTAATTCTTTGATTAGCCCATCTAGCTGGGGCTATGAGTCTAAAAAATGGTGGGAGAAATGGTCTTGTAAATTTCAAAAATTTCAAATTGAAATTTAAAACTACACTTTTAAATTTTCCTTCTTTTACTCCGTATAATGTTTTAAATTCTTTTGGCAATGTATTAAAAGCTGTAAATGCAATGAAAGGCCATATGGGTTTTATATGGGTTGGTACAGGTCCACCAGCAATTATATCTTGCACATCTTTCGCTACATCTGTAAATATTAAATAGTCTCTCGACTTTGATTTATTAATTACCCAATCTTTTAAACCTTTATGAGTTTGAGGCATTTCTTTAGTGTTTATCAAAACAAGTTCAGCTGCTTTCATGTTTTCAATATGATATTGATCTTTTTCTTCATCTGTTAATTTTTTAACAGTTTTTTCATAGAAATAAATAGAAGATATTTGTAAGCATGCATGTACCCATAAAAGCTGTTCATGGTCAAGAGCATCATAGTAACCTCCTGAAACTTCATCTTTACCTTTTATTACTTCATGAAGTTTATTTATTCTATGCGCACTATCATCTGCTTCTTCTTTTGTACCAAAAGTAACAGAGTTTTGTAAAGACAATGTTCTAATTAATCTTTTCCATGGATCTCTTTGATAAAATGAAGTTTGTCTAGCTCCAGCTGCTATCAGAGGATGTGCAGCATGCATTAGCAATGCTCTTGCCCCACCAAAAAGAACGGTTATTTCTTTATTTACTTGCCACATCATTGAGTTGGGGCCAAAATATCCAGGATCACCTTTCATGTTATTTACAATAGGGCATAGAAAAAATAAATGTAAATTAATATTGTTATCATTTTGTAGATGTAATTACTATAAATAATAATGCATTTAGTTTACGCCACTTATCAATATTTTCCAGATTCACGCACCAACACATTTCAATCCATTTCAACAATTAAAGAATTTATAAATTTAGGCTACGAGGTAGATTTAATCTATCCTGATAGAAAAAAATTAAATCACAACAAAAATATCAATGATTTTTATAGTATTGATGAAGAATTTAATAAAATTAAGGTAAAACATCTCTCAAAAAATCCCTATAAAAAAAATAATTTATACAATAGATTTAATTACCTATTAAGTCACTTCATTTATGCCTATAAGTTAAAAAAAATTATTTCAAACTTAATTAGAAAAGATACACTTATCTTTACACGTTCTCCTTTTATTGTTTATTTTTTGAGAAGACTTGATAAACCAATTGCTTATGAAATTCATCAATTAACTAAAATTTCGAAATTCCTTATAAAACGATTTATGAAATACAGTAGTAATGTTTTGCTAATTGCAGTATCGCCTGGAATTAAAAAAATTTTACAAAATATTGACATTAACCATAATGCTATCGAATACCTTGAGACAGGTTATGATGAACAATTATTCTCTAAAATTGAAAAAACTAATATTTATAATGATAACTCAGAAAATGCAATCAAATTTATTTATGGAGGATCATTAAAAATTCAAGGAAGTGAAAAAGGAATAAAAAATCTTATTAAATGTTTCCACCAGGTCTGCATTGAAAATAGTATTGATAATATTTATTTTGATATTTACTGCTCAAACAATGAAGAAGAATTAGATCTTGCAAATTATTTAGATATAAATAATTTTTCAAATCACATTAGGGTAAATAAACGTATTTCAAATGAGAAATTTTTACAAGAACTTTTACAGTCCAATATTGGCTTCATACCTCTTCCTAATACAGATCATGTAAATAACTTTTCTTCATCAATGAAATTTTTTGAATTTGTCAGAGCTAATTTATTTATTCTCGGTTCAGATGTTGAGGCTAATAAAAGATTTCATTATAAAAAATTAAAATTGTATAAACACAATAAAGATTCAATTAAGAAGGCAATTCTTTTTGCTATTGAAAATTATGATAAGGATAGATTTTTAGTAGATGAAAAAATTATCCAATACAGCTACTCAAATAGAATAAAAGTAATTGAGAAAAGGCTTAAATTATTAAATTAGCACGCCTGGAGGGACTCGAACCCCCAACCCTCTGATCCGAAGTCAGATGCTCTATCCAATTAAGCTACAGGCGCATAAAATTTAAAATCTTTTTAGATCTTTTTTCTAAACTTATATTCTCAAGAGAATTAATTATTTTTTCTTTGTAATTATCTAAATTGGAGTCTTGTAAAAGTGCATAGAGTTCTTTATAGAAGCTGTCAAAATTATTTTTTTGAAAATAAAAAATACCAGGATAATCTAATTCTTTATGAGCTGGTAGGTCTGATACTAAAGGTACAACACCTGAAGCAAGATACTCAAATATTTTCAAAGGAGATGCATACAGGTCCATATGGCTATTACTTGGGTATGGCACGATACCTATATCAAATTTCTGAATTTCGTTGGCTAATTCATTTTGTGAGATCCTGTCTTTTATAACAAAGTTATTTTCATGTTTTGAATTTTTAATAAGTTTTTCGATTTCTAAAATTTTATTCTTAGGACCCCCAATAATTACTGCATTAAAGCGAATCTCATCCATGATTTTTAACATAGTTTTAACTGAGTCATATACTCCTTTGTCAACACCATAAGTTTCAAGCATTCCAGCATAGCCAACTGTTATTTCTTTTGTATGAAATTGATTAGGTTTAAACTTTTTTAAATCTACACCATTTGGTAAGTACAAAGACTGTTTATTGACTTGAATCAACTCGTCATAAGATAGTTTTGTAGTTCCTATTAAGTAACATCTTTCACTATTAAGACGCTTAATAAATAATTTTTGCAAACGTTTACCTTCGCCATGTTTTTCAAAAATTACTCTGTTTGATTTTTGTTGCACATAACAAACAACAGGATTAGTAGACCAGACTATAGAGTTTCTAATATTTTTTCTCACCTTTAAAGACCATATATATGAAGAGAAAATCCACATAAACATCTTTATAAAATTTGGAGATAATTTGTATATCTTTAAAGAGGTAATATCGAAAAAATCAACTTCATTGATGTTAAAGTGAAAATCTTCTTCGTAATAATCACTAATCGATTTATGAATAGTTTTGTCATTATTTGTTTTGGGATAAATTAACGTGACATCATATCCTTGTTCAAAAAATGACTTTGCTTGATTTAAAGCATGAATACCATATGCCTTTTCTGTTGGCATTCTTCCGTAAACCAAAACATTGATTTTTTGTTCCATAATTAAAGACTAACTTTATTAAATTATAAATTAAAACAAGGAAATTTTTTATTGTATTATTTAAAGTGTTGAAAAAATATCAAAGTCTTAAATTTTTTACTAAATTAATTGATATTGACTTTATTTCAGAAAATTCAAATAAAATAATGCTTTTAAACACATATAAATTAATTTTTATTCTCGTATTCTTGTTCCCAATAAAAGGCTTAGGACTGCTAAGTGGAATTCCAATTCTAAAAACAAGCAGTTTAATTTACTCACTTTTTATATTAATGATCATTTTTAATATCAAAATACTATCGAGATTAAACTTGATTATTCTTTTGGTATTAATTCTTTTTAAATTATTTTTTCTAGTTAATCCAATTAATTTGTGGACTGTGTGTATTGATAATTCAAACACCCCTTTACAAGATAGTTTTCAATATGAGTATTTTGAAAATCGATGTGAAAAAAGTTTCAATTTTATCGGCTCTGAATATACAACTAAAGTTGAAGAAATTAAATACGGAGTTATTAACTATGAGTATGAATGGATGGGTTCAAATTCTTCGAATTTTCCTTTAGGATTTTTGAACCATTCTGCGTATAACTTTTATGACCTTAGGCGTGACTGGTTACCATTTAATATGATTATTGAAAAACAATTAGATCAAGAGTTACGTTATCTAAAGATTAATTATTTAGGATATGTCAAAGTTAAATTTGATGACAATAATGTTATCACTCTACCATCAAATTATTCTGAGGTGCAAGAAGCTACTCTTAAAATACCAAATTCAACAAATAAGGTAAATATAGAATTTTTATTTAAAAATCTTGGAGTAGCAAAAGATGCTACTCATCCTTCCACGGTTCCGAATGATTTCACAGAGAATAAAAAATTTGCGTATTTTGAAATTATTGAACTAAATAATAACCTAGAAAAAGTAATAATAGAGAAATTCTATTTACAGTCAATATTGCTATTAGTTTTTTTAGCATTCGCAAATTTTAAAATTTTTTTTAACATTCAAAAAAGAAATATATTAATTATTTTTTTAATACTCTTTGCGTGCGCAATTTTTAGTTTTTTTCAAAATATATATTTCTTAAAATATTTTGGATTCATTGCTTTAGTTTTAATTTATTTTTTAAAAGATTCAAAACAACTGGACTATTTGTCCATAGGACTAATATACCTAGTCCTAAACACATTCATTATTGACTTACCATGGAACCAACTCGATTTTAACATTAAGCCGTCAGGTTCTGATATTTTAACTTATGAAAATCAAGCACGTTTAATTTTCGAGGGAGATGGGTTAAGAGGCGGAGCTGATGTGTTTTGGTATTCTCCAGGTTATAGATATTTGCTGTATTTTGTACATATTATTTTTGGTGATGGGTGGGGTGTCGCGTGGAAGATTATTCTTGCAGTTACAATTTTCTTAATTTATAAAATTTCAAAAAGATACGAAATATTGCCTATTTTATTAGTTTTGTTTCTGGTTTTTGACAACGTCCGTAATTTATATTTGTTTGGGGTATCTGAAACATTGTCACTTTTATTCATATTATTATCAATTGTTAATAAAAAAAATCCAATAATTTCCTCAATTTTTTTAGCAGTAGCTACATTAATCAGACCAGAGATAATTCTTTTTTCTATTTTATTTTTAATAATAAATAAAAGTAACTTAGGGTTAATTTCATTTGGCGTACCAATGCTTTTTCCTCTTTTACACAATATATTTTATGGCGGAGAGTTTGTCATTATGAGTACTGCAGCAACCTATTCAAGAAACATAACATTTGATATACAAAATAATTTACCATATTTAATTTTTAATCCATTTAGTCAAAAAGTAATTCAAATTCTTGGAATGATACCAACAGTAATCGCATTCTCAATAATTGTTATAGGTCTTTTGAAAACCTTTGGTTCTATATATAAAAATAAGGGCTTTACAAAATCATTAAATTTTATATTTTGGATCTCGTTATTAGCACCGTATTTTATATATGATCCAGTGCTTTTTTATCCAAGACATGTTTTAATCTCTTTAGTGATTTTTTCAATCAACTTTGATGAGATCTTTTTTAAAAATGACCATAAAAATGTAGGAAAGGATAGATAAAAAACCCGCCAAAAGAATTAGCTTATTAAAGATTGTCTTTTTCTCATTTTCAGAGTTATTTAGAAATATTTCAGATGATTGCGAATAGTACCCTTCCTCAACATAGCTCTTACATTCATAAAAATTGCCTACAGTCACCGTATTATTTCCATTTGTAAGATTTCTATCATCGAATAAAACATCATTTTCATATATTAAGAACTCATCTTTTACATAAGGTGTAATATTTGCATTAAACTCACCACTACAAATAGATAATTCTAGATCACCTTCATCGCACCACTTGTCGCTAAAATCTATCCTGCTTTCTACCGAATTGCTCAAAACACAAGGCATAGCCACATGTAATTTATTTAAATAAAATGGTTCTTTAATTTCAGAAAAATTTATTGGATTTAATAATCCAAAAATATAAGAATTAAAAATAACAAAAACGAGAGCAAAAATTTTTAGGCTTTTTAAATATTTAACATTCAATAAAAAATAATAAAATGTGAAAACTAATAGAAAACTAAAAAGGTGAGTTTTCATAGGGTCTCCTTTAGAGGGATTAAAGTTTTTTGTAAAAAAAGGAAATAAATTTATTGCATTTATTATTAACGCTAATATTCCTACAAACCCAAGTGTTGCAATATCCTTAAATCTTTTATTTTTTTCTTTGTAAATAAAGAAGGCAGATAAAAAATAAAAAATAATTGAAATGAATATAGAAATTCTTATATAAGTTAAGTTTCCCGGATAGTTTTTTCCTGACCATCCGTCTCTGTGGTACCAGTAACGTTGCCAATAATCATTAAATGTATCTGCAAAAATTATAGACAACATTGAACCACTTAAATTATTTCTAAATGGGTTAGATAGAATTTCACTAATACTGAAGGAGAAAATATAACTAAAGCTTGCTTTGTTTAAGTAATTTTCATTAATTACGTGTTCCCATATATAGTTTCCATTAACTTCATAATTTTCAACAATTAATACACCTAAGATTGGAATCAGCAAAATATGAAAGATAAGAAATCTTTTATTTAGTAGATCTTTTTTAAACAAGATTACTAAAGATAAACCAACCATAAAAGTAATACTAGATTTGAGGGGACTGAGAGTGAGTAAAATTGGAGCTGCGAAAAGTAAGTACAAAATTTTATTTGTATCAAAATATTTATAATATAAAAGTATCAGCCACGGAAGAAATGCAATAACAAGAATCTCTGGTTTTAGAATTAGTCTTGCACCTAAAACTGGAGGAAATATTGATAGAAAACTTAGACAAATAAGATTTAATGTTTTATCAACACCAAGATAATCGAACAGATAAAAAATACCTAACAATCCTAATATAAATAATAAGAAGTTTCCTAATTGTATACTTAACGAATATATTGGTTCTACATAAATACTTGAAATTAAAATTGGTTTACTTAATAATTCAAAAAATTTACTAATAAAGTAGAAATAACTCACACCAGACTCCAAACCAATTGATTGAGTATCATTTTTAACAAAGTAGTTCAGGTACTTTCCATACCTGTCAAAGTCTGTCCCCCTCATGCTGTCATAATTCAGGTAAGTAATAAAGAAAAAAAATAAATTTTGAACAAATATTATTAGCAAGAGAAATAAGTTTTTTTGATTTGTTTTCATTAAGAAACAATTATACAAATTTATTTATAATTCTTATAAATAAGAAAGAATAAATGTAATATTTTCATATGCGTTCATTAGAAAGAATTATGAATTTAAAAACTATACTTTTTATTCAAACCTTAATATTTCTGCCTTTTTTACTCCAAGGCAATATTGGCTCAGACTGGGACTCGTATTCAAGCTTTGCTTCTGGCATGCTTTTAATGAATGAGGGTGTTTATATACCTTCTCGCCCACCTGGATTTCCTTTGTACGAACTTATCGTTGGAATTTTTGGGGCAATATCAGTTAGGGCACTTTTAATTTTTCATTTTATTTCATCGATTGTATTTACCTCATTTGTGTATATAAAAATTGAAGAGAATAAACATAGATTTTTTCTAATTCTTATTTTTTTTACTTCTCATGTATTTTTAATTTCCTCATACTCTGTCATTGATTATGTGATTGGTTCATTGCTTGGTTTTCTATTTTTAGATTATTTGAAAAAAGAAAATTATATAATTGCAACAACATTAATTACAATGAGTTGTGCAATAAGACTCTCAAATCTTATATTTTTAGCTGCGGGAATTTTATTTTTGCTTTTAAAAAAATCAGAATATAAGAAAATTTTTTACATATCAATCAGTTTAGTATTTATAGGTTTATTTTATTACCCATCTTTTTTGCTTGCTGATGGTGTATGTTTTTTAAACCTAACAAACATTAATCATGCATTAATTCCAAGACTTGGTCGCTTTTTTTATAAACAAGCTCAATTTTTTGGATTAATTGGTACGACGATATTTTTTATTTATAGCATCAGGAATTTCAGAAAATTCAATTTTAGAAACCCCGAATGGATTTCTTATTTATTTATATTTTTATCATTCGAACTTTCATTCTTACGATTACCAACAGAAAAAGGACATTTAATACCTGCAATGGTGGCTTTGCTAATGATATTAAAAGATATAACATTTAATAAAAAAGTATTAATTTTTGTTTTCCTAGCTTCCTTCATCAGCAATTTTATAACTTTTGAATTATTAACACCAGATATTCCAAATCATGCAACGAGTGCAAGCTTTGGTCCAAAAATTGAAAAAGGATATCTTTTACAAGATTATGAAAATAGATCTTTAAAGGGAGAAAATTTTGAGCAACATATTGCAAAAAGTACTGAAAAGATAAAAATTAACTGGAGCAATGGAGGCCCAAACTGTTAATTTGATAAATAGTATGCTTTAAGAATTCGTATTATTATTTACTTTTATCTCTTCAGTAAGAATGATTAGTAATAATTAAAATGAAATACTTATACAAACCAAAACAAGCAAATACTAAAAATTCTTAATACAATTAAATTTATAATAAAAAAAGTAAAAATTATGAAATTTAAAAAAAGGAATAACCATTTTTTATATTTGATAATTTTTGCTATTTCATATTGTGGAGGTCAAGAAGCAATAGAAGATAATAATGATGCCACAACAACGACTAATACGATAATCGTCATTGATGAAACAACTACTACAACTTCTGTAATAAAAGAACCTCAACAAAACCAGTGCGACCCTGATGATAATTCAAATATAAATTTTGAAAGCAAAAAAGATTTACAAAAGTTTTTAAATAAATATGGATTTAATGCTGGTGAAGAGGACGGCTATTTTGGGTATCAAAGTACAGAAGCGCTTAGAAAATTTCAAGCATTTGTTGGAATATCACCAGATGGAGACTTGGGTCCGATCACTAAAGAAACAATAAAAAATTGGACTGGTTGTGAAACAGAAGTTAATTCATATACATCCACTCCAACTACAACTATTGTTTCTAACAACGAAGAAAGTGAACAAGCTTCAACTTCCTCTACCACTACAACCACATTGGGTAATGTAGAAATAGACAATGACCAATCTAATAGTGGATTTGGTTTTATACCATCGATTGGGCTTGACACTAATAACTTGGTTTCAGTTTTTAAAGGTGTTGGTAATAATTCGTCAGTTTGTGGTACACCTTTCTATAACAACGTACCAAGTGGTGCATTAAATTATTACTCCAATGGAATAATTTCAGAAAACTCGATTCTTCCATCTATTTACTCACAGTCATCAAATACTGCAAAAATTCTGACCAATGCAAATGATACTTTTGCAATAGAAATCTTGGGTAATGGCGATAATACTTTCAATTTTTATTTTATTCCACCTTTTAGTAACCAAGTAACTTTGATAAAACCTATAACAATTGATGCTTCACCTGGAAAAACGCTTGCAACTTTTAGTAAAAACGGTCTAGAAAGTGGATATTGGTTTTTTGCGTATACTGAAAATCAAAGTGGACAAACTATAAAATCGTCATCTCCGAGGGAATTTACAGTTGGCAATACTTCATCCCAGACTTATACCGGAAGCATCGATGCAGAAATTTTAAATTTCAATATTAATGGAAGAAATGTTGGTGGAGGAGAAAGCCTCTCTACTAGCGATGTAGTCACAATTTCATATATTACTAAAGGTATATATGACGAAAAACCATCTACTACAAAAGATATTCAAAAAGATGATTTGGAAATAACTCTTACAAATAATGAACAAGCAAATCCAGGAGATCTATTAGTTATTAACAACGAGATTATGAAGGTTCTTTCAAAGGATAACAATAAATATGAAGTTCAAAGAGGCTTTAATAATACAGAACCAAGGAAGCATTTAACAGGTGCAAGTGTAAAACAGATAAACGATTTAGGCGTTATGAAAGTCAATAGCACCTATGCTTTATTAGTACTTCGAAGTGAAAGTGGAAAAAAGTTTCAAGTGAGACTTAATGGTGAAATTGCTAGTCACTCTTTTTCATTAAGTGGTTGTCCAAATGATAGATACTTATTTGAAGAAATTAAAACATTTTCATGGCGAGAGCAAGGGAAGTCAATAGTTGCATCGAATTCAATGAAAAATGCTACAGGATCAATTTTTAATAAATCATTTATAGTAAGTGAATCAAATAATGAATACAGCCCCCCAACATTTAAAAGTATAGATTCTAACTCTGGCAGTTTTGCTAATAGCGGGCCAAGAAATGTAAATATCTCTGCTGGGTCTGAAGTAGCATTTAACTTTTCTGGTCTTCAAAAAGGCTCATCTGACCTACAATTTGTTGAGGTAAAATTTCAAATGTTACCTACAACAGGAAGTTCAAAATCTTCAACAAACAGGAGTATTTTCTTTGCTGTAAATGATGATATGGAATTCAAAATTAAAATAGATTCAGTTGTTAGTAGTGCAGCATTTAAATCTTCCGAATGGGAGTCAGGTTATAGATATATTTTTGCTGAATTAAATGTTTATGATCAACTATCAAAAACTACATTTAAGAGCAATGGTCAGGTAAGTTTTGATGACCTTAGCAATGATTCAACTCATGATGTATATTACTTGGATCAATTCTCATTTAATATTCCTTAAAATTTTTAAAGTAGATTTTATTTATATATTTGAATAATTATCACATAAAGAGCGGGTCTTTTGACTATTTATATGTAAAGATTTCTGAAAAACCCTTGTGGGCGCTACAGGATTTGAACCTGTGACTTCTTCCTTGTAAGGG
>MDSV01003089.1_pt1 | contig 12968 bp, 4 predicted proteins | sample 810851 | NCBI WGS metagenome assembly MDSV01 (sample SAMN05326640, study PRJNA326480) | marine metagenome | isolation source: seawater | place: Atlantic Ocean: North East | collected 2012 | reverse complement strand
TAGGAAAATCAGCGCAAGTTCAATGCCCTTTTGAACCTGACAATGATGAACAATCTGTATTTGAAGAAGGGGAAGACCTTAGTGAGCTATTCAAACAGGCAGAGGAATATGCCAAAGCTTGCCTAGAGATGAGCGGTGACCTAGCCGTGCATATTGGCACAAATAATGTCGCACGAGATATGAACAGAATCCGTGAAGCTTTAGCAGTTGACCAGATTACCTACTTGGGCTACTCGTACGGTACTCGCATCGGAGCTGTGTACGCTTCCCTATTCCCAGATCATGTGCGAGCCATGATCCTTGACGGACCTGTGTCGCCCACAGATCATGTCAGTTCCTTCACGCCAATACAGGGTCAAGGATTTGAAACAGCCTGGAGTCGTTTCGCAAAGGGTTGTGATAATGACCGGTCATGTCCTCTTAACCAATATGGTGGCGCAGAAGAGGCATTCAATACCGTCAACGAAATCTTGAAAGTGTCTAACTTCTCAGTTGATGGCGGGAGGGAATTGACCCGTGGTGAGTTCATGCTTGGTACTGCCTCAGCTTTGTATTCCCCCTACACCTGGCCTGATCTCATCAATGGATTTGTAGCAATGATTGAAAACGGTAATGGATCCATTCATCAGGAGTTAGCCGACCAACTAGCAGGGCGAAGAGAGGATGGATCGTATGACAATTCACAAGCAGTACTGTTTTTAGTTAACTGCGCAGACGACCCGAAACGACCATCAAAGGAATTTATCATCCAAGCTGTTGATGCGGTGGCGGATCAATTACCACATTTTGGGCCAGCAATACGAGGTGATACTGGTTGCGCTGGACTCGAAGAATCAATCAATCCATTGCATGTAGGGAAGGCAGATTTAGAAATACCGGCGCTTGTTATCGCGATGGAAGGAGACCCCGCTACCCCTATAGCTTGGGGACCAGGACTTGTAGACTCTATTGGAGATGCTGTGCTTATTAGCTCTAATGGGGACGGTCATGGGGCTTTCCTGACGAACAGTGATTGTGTAACAGAGGTCGTTTTCAGATACCTCACGGAATTGGTAGTTCCGGAGAATGGATGGCAGTGCGAAGAGCCATAAATATGTGAGAACTGTATTTCCAATACAACTATCGTTCATTTTGTCAAACCGTTCTAACAGTTAGAAATATGCGTACTTTGTTATTGGACCAGGCTTTAAATTTCCAAGGCCATCTATGCTTTCAAAGTCTGTAACCATTAACCATTCGTGATGTTCTTTTCGAAGACCTTCGGGTGCGCCCGTAGGTAAAGGAATTACATCACCTTTCCGTTCACGTGGGCTATGTATTTCTAGAATTTCAAAGCCCTCATCTGAAATTTTTATACGTCCGCACATAGCTGTCTTTTCGTCATACCAATCTTTGGTGTAGGCCTCCCAAAAAGAACTACAAACAACTTTATAGATACACCATTGGCAATTAAATCTGGATGGAGTTGCCACAAAATCTAGACTCCTGTTTTCTGCTTTAATATTGAAAGCCTCTCTGCTGGAAATGAGATCTTCCACATGATGGATGACTTGCTCCGCAGTAAAATTTACTTGGTATCGCAATGACTCAGAGGTTTCAATTTCAAGTTTAGTTGGCCAGAACTTTTTGATTTTAAAGAACATATATGCATACAAGAAAAGTTGGCTTTGATGCTTATCTTCAATTTCTTCCGCATTAATAAAAGCTCCAGTTTTAATATCAATGATTGAGTATTTTCCCTCGTCATAGCATTCAATAAGGTCTACTTTTCCGCTTATATGTTCATCCGGAACTTTCAGCCATTGTTCTGAGAGAGGTTCACCTCTGGCGGGAAGAGGAAAATTATATTCGCGCTTCTTTGTTTCTGAGGAGAGACGATCAGGCTCGTTACCGCTTTGGGTATTGTTATTTTGTGCTGGTAACCGTGATTGAATAATTGTTTTAGCTTTTCTTTTTGCATATCTTCTTTTCTTTTTAAAGCCTGGCCAAGCGCTTGGTTTAGAAGGTTTGCGAGGATACCAGGACTCAGCTAATTCATCTTCAGCTTTATCAATTTGCTTCTGCCATAATGTGTCCAAATCACCTTCTGTGATATCTGTATTTTTATAGACAGCTTCAACAAAGTTGTGAAAAGCTGAGCCCAATACAGTTCGTGGTGTTTTTTTGTTGTATTTTTGGAAATCTTTATCTAATGAGAAAGCAACTTGTGATTCACATTGAAGAAGCTGAAATGCATTTGAAGGACTAATAGAAGTTAAAGGGCTTGGATTGGGAGTATTACCCGGAATCATAAATCTTTGAGTTTAGTCAAAATTTCGGAAGGAGAAATACTTAATTCATACAGGTCTGAAAATGCAATGTTCCGTTCATTAATTCCCAAATCATCTTCGAGAAATCCTATTGCAGCATCTTGTGTATCATTAATGAAATCATGGTCTTGAAGCCAAAGAGGGTGACCAAGTAGTACTGCCGATGTCCTGCTCTCATTCACTATTGCCCAAATATCCTCGCCGGAAACACATTGCACTAGTTCACCTCGGTCCTGTAACCATGAGCTTTTTAATTGCTTAGCGAACAATTCAGTTCTCTCAAACCATCTATGAGTTGGTAAAGCCTCTCCAATAGCTAGAGCAGCAACGTCCAGCCCAAGTCTCCAGTTTAAATCGCCGTAGAATCTATTTTCCCAACTCTGGATACATCTGTTGCAAGCCGATGTACATGCTTGATGACTGACTTCGTCATATCGAATTCGTAAATCGTTATTTATATAGTGCAAAATTTGTTTGAGTATTTCTGGCTTTGCAATTTGAGGAGCATACCCTGCACCATTATCAAGTGAGTCAGCTATAAAAATTCGATGAGTTAAGAAACCAGACTCTGCAATTGTCGTTGCTTGCAAACCAATTTCTAATTCGTCGGGTTGAAGACTCAGCTCTTTAATACTCGCAAGCCTAACTAACTCTCCAAAAGATCGGATAGCAGCATATCCAGCAGGGCAACGGAAACCTGTAGTTATCCCATTTGTCTCTGCGCTTATGTGGACACCTTTAAGGGTTAATGCCGCTACATCGGTCACACGTATTTCACCTAAAGCAATTTTTTTCGTATCACTTTGTAATGGAAGTCCATACCTCGTCTTTAAGTCATCCCATACGGCCGGTGGATAAAGCTCCTCATCTTGACAGACCCAATTCCACTTTGCGTTGCCCTGAGCTTCTGGAACTTCTACTATTTCATACTTATTACCTCGACGATCATTGATCTTGATTACTTCTACAGGATCATGCCATTTCTCAATTGAGAGGCCTATGAAAGAGCTGTCATCAATTTCACCTTGATGAGCTGGGTGAAGGCTAGGTTGACTTACGGATGCAGTTGCAATGCGCTCTCCATCTTGTGCATCACGCTTCCTGTAATCAGTCCTAAATCCTCTGGGTTCATAGAACTCTACTGACTCGCTTAACTGGCCATGATTTCCTTCCTTCTCACATCTATAACAGTCCGTCATTGATTGGTTTATGTAAATTTCTTTACATGTTAAACAAGTTCGATAGTAACGAGGTTGCCCTAGCGGATTAGCTCTCTGTCCTTTCAAAGGATCGTAGTAAACAAACCCAGCCGCGAAATGAGAATACCCTTCACTTGTTAATGATGCTCCAGGGGAAAAGTAAGAAATCGCAAGGGATAATTCTCGTTGCGAGACCTCATACTTTTGCTTATCTGACCAATTAGTATTTGGATGTACATCTTCTTTCCATAAAGATCTCAGCCTTGATGGGAATCCAAACATCGGAAGGATTCCAGCGACAGCAAGTCGTTGAGAGAGATTTGTCTCAATAAAATTTGGATTATCAACTGCCATCTGAATCTTTGGAACAAGGTTATTTCTAAGGTCATCCTTGACATTTCTTACTTGCTCTGAAGTTAGTCTTGTATAGATGCTAAGACGGTCAACAATTTCCTCTAGGTCGTTTTCATTTTCTAGAAAGTTTTGTATTTGAGCAGAGTAGTTTTCCCAGTCTGAAATAGTTCCATAGGAACCATGGGTAGATTCTGAGGTGCTTTCAAGTTTTGGCTGAACATGATGATAAAAAGCTCTTCGTAAAAGTTCTGCAGTAGCAACTCGTGAAATAATTCGGGTACTCCTGCTATCAAGGAATGGTGCAGGTGGTATCCCTGCAACCATGTCAATAGGATTTGCAAAGAAAAAATCATCGTGACTCTTCCGTTGGACATTGGTTAGTGCATAGGAAAAAGGCTGTCTGGATCGCCCTGCGCGGCCAACTCGTTGCTGATAGTTGAATCTATGGGGTGGCATATTTGCCATCATTACAGCTCGAAGGGATCCTATATCAACGCCCGCTTCAAGAGTTGTTGTCACGGACAAAATATCAACTCCATCTATGAGTTGTCGTTCCCCAGGCGTAAAGCTTTCTTGAAAGCGCCTCTGTCTATCTCTTGCCAAACTTAACGGTTTAGTATCGCCAGTCAATGGGCGAACTCGTATACGTTTTGGTGCATTTTTCGCAAGCCATCCCCAGTAATTTTCGGTAATTATTGGATCAGTGATATCTATTTCTTCTAGATCCGTTCCGACAAGTTTCTTTGTACAGCTCGTTGCCGTGCAGATCCCGACAGATGGTTGAACATGAATTCTTGCACATGTCTTACAACTCCAGACCTTATCTTCAGTTCTTTTGACTATTTTGAGGTCAGACTCATCCCTGTTCCTAAGCACCCATGTATTTGCATCATCGTCTATTAGGAAATACTCACGCATCGTTCTATTGACAGATTCAGATAATGCATCTTCGCCAATACTGAACTTTGTAGCTACTTGTCGAAGAAAATCTTTGACACCTCGAGGCGGTCCAGTAGTCGGATAGTGGTGTTGGCGAGGAACTTGCTTTTTATCCCAACGTTTCTTATCGCCTGCTATACGGATTATTGAGCAGAGAATCTGTTCATAGAGATCTGTATCATCATTTGAGTTCAGTGTTGGCCAATGTGAAAAGTCAATCCCTTTACCAGAAGAAACATAGGCTATTCCTAATGATTCCATGCTATAGCGCCCTTGAAGACCGAATATTGCGCTAGTAAAATTATGAAAGAAAAGTGCTTTGCGCATTTTAACGCTGTAATGATCAGGTATATGGTCCCAATCATGTCCAATCGGAGGTGGATAGATTTCATTCCAGTCTTCTCTATTAGCAGTATCATCGGTTACTGGATCAAGATGTGCCAGAGAATTTCTTGAACCAACTGGATTCACTCCGATTTGCAATAACTGTAATTTGACGGCTTCAGCGAGTTCAGACCAGCTAAAAACTCCATCATTTACCTGCATTCTTTCTTCTAGCTCTGTTAGTGTCTGCCGTTCTTGATCAGTGAGATCTTCACCTCTCGCTTCAGCAAGCAGAGCCTGTTGATGACCGAATTCTAATGTTGACCAAGCATCTGGATCAGGGTCCTTCCCATTTGCTAGAGCCTCTCGAACTTTATCAACTACTGAGATTTCAGAGTCATTGTTCAATGCGACAACGATCGCACTACGCATCAACTCTTCGTAGGTTTTATCCTCTGTTTCCCAGGCGGTATCCTCAGCAGACTGCTTATCATCATTGAAAATTATAAGTTTCGGCTTTGAGTCTTGTTCTCCCAATAGCCGCTGAAGGCCCTTAGTAAGCATTTGTATTGAGATACCTTTACCAGTTTCATGACCCCTAATAACACCTATATTGTTTTTATTATAAAATTCGGTGGCTCGATTTTTTATTGGAAGTCCTCTTGTGGCATCACATCGCGGGCATTCCGCTGGCAAAGCTGAAGGTTGGAGGTTCCTACGCTTCTCAGAAGCGTCACGAAATAAGCTTCTTTCTTTCGGAATAAATGAGATACCCGTTGGTTCACTATCACTAAAATTTTGATATTCTCTGAACTCTCCTCTGAAGGGATCATATGAGAACGCTGAAAACAGCCATGTTCCATCATTATTTTGGATTTGTGACTTTGTTACTTCATCTTGAAGGTTTTCCAAAGCAGGAGGATTGATTTTCTGGCTCCACTGCTTTCCAGCCATTTCTTGATTTTCAGCAATATCGGAGGTGGGGCGGTACCAACGATATTCATTAAATGATCTCTTCTCTATAATGTCTTCGTGCCGACGACTTCGTGTCTCTTTATCAAGCGGTGAAATTGAAGACAAGAAACAGGGGAAATCAGCATTATCTCTAACTTGTTCTAAATTCACTACCCAACCACCGAGTCCAACATCTCCGCAATTATCGCAATACAGCAGATCCAGTATTCTTCCTCCACAGTTGCAAATTGATCCCGGAATTGGAGATAATTTCCCTATTCCTAGACGTTGGAATTCTGGCTTAAGGTGCTCTTCAATTTCAGTACAATGCGGATTTGAACAAGCCCATAAACCTCTCATTGTTCTGAAGAACATATGAGACCTAAAGGTTATTAAGTCATCACCTATTTCTTCTCCTTCTTGGGCAATTATCTCCAGAATCTTCTCAAATAGAGTATCTTCAGGTTGTACATCACCGAAAAGATTCTTTTCAACGTCATGACTTGCCGTGGCTTCAGGTTTACCGGAGCTTCCGGTGCAAGCAGACGCAAGAGACTTAAGAATATCAAACCTGCTGATTAATTCTGTTAGATTATCGCTTTGAGTTTGAATAGCATCAGAAACTTTACTTCTTGTCAAAGGCAGATCACCAGCAGGTTTAATGTCCTTGGGTTTTCCTTCAGTGATGAAAAATGACTGAGGATCAACACCAAAAAATTCGCTTAGAAAATTTCTTGATTCTTGAGAGTCTGAAGGAAGTGACGCACTGGTGCCAATTATTCGTAATTGTGGTGACTCTGCGTCCAAACCTATACGTTGTAGGAAATTTCTCAGAATCATGGCAACCTCACCACCTTGAGTTCCTCTGAATGTATGAATCTCATCAACTACAAGAGTGAAGATATTATCCTTATTTTCAAGCCATTCACGTGTAGCTGCAAAGATGTTATCTTCTCTTTCTCGTCCCATAATTGTGTTGAGCATTGAGTAGTTCGTCACTAAAATATCAGGAGGGGTTTCCACCATGTCCCATCTATGAGGCATCTCCCCTGAGTGAACATCTGTGAAATTAGATAAATCAACACGATTGGCTTCTGGAAGGTTAGCTAAATTTTGGTAGTCAAGAATCAATTCTTTTAGGAACTTTTGTTCCCTTTCAATTTTTTGATTAACTTTTGCAGAGTTTCCTTCATACTTTGGTAAATCTCCCTTACCAGGAGTTACACCGGTATATCTGCCAAAATAAATTTGATGTCCTGAGAATATTTCCTCACCATTTGTTTCTGATGTAAAGGATTTAATCTGTCTGATGGCTGAGCGAAGTCTGACAATTTGATCTTCAACGAGAGCATTTGTTGGGTAAAGAATCATTGATCGAACAGCGGCCGGTCGGGATGCTTGTGATCTCATTGGCTTCCATGAACCATTTATGGGGTCATCCCACCATTCATGAATTTCACTATCCTCATGTTCCCAGTTGTCTTCAAGAAATTCTTTACAAAGTCTATAAAGAATAGGTAAAAGGAATGATTCGGTTTTACCTGACCCTGTTCCGGAAGTGACAACAACGTTTCGTTCAGTAGGCAAACCAGATTGAATCGATCGGCTTAGTGCTTCCGCTTGGTGCTGACGCAGATAAATTGGGTCATCTACTGATTGATAAAATCTCCCAAACAGAGCCCGTGCAGCAAGGTGAGCAGCTTCCGCATTCATATCTGCGTCAGATATTAATTCCTCTAATGAGGAGGTGGCCTCGTATGGTAGTACTGGTTCAAGATAGAAATCTGAAGCTAAGTAATCAGTTTGGCTAAGTACTTTGCGTCGTTCTTCTCGTAGCTGGTCAGATTCAAACCAGTATTGTGTGTCAACATATTTTCCTACTAGTTCTAAAATTCTTCTATGGTAAATCTTTGGATTTGACATGATATCTATCTGTTCAATGCTCCCAAGATTTTTGAAGCCGTAGCTTCGCTTATCTTAGGGTATTGAAGATGTTCCCCCTGCACTTCTGGTGGTCGCCCTGCTTCTAATGCTAATACGCGTCCATACAACTTAGGCACATCAGCTCCTGTTGGAACGTAAACCGTGCCTTCCCCATTAGCTGCAGGCTCATAGCTGATCAGTCCTTTCTGGTCATCATTATCATGAGCTTTGACAAAGTCAGAATGAGCCAAGTACTTAGCTAATCTGACATCAGTAAGCCGCATAGTGCCGTTTTCAATATCTAAAGTATTTTGAAAATAAGTAAACCGACGCAGAAAAGAAGTTCTATATGCTCCAGGTTTATGATTACTTTGTGTTGATTCCCAAATACCTAACGAAGGGTTGTACCAGTCAGTAGAATCGTCAACACCGAAAGCTGGTCGTGACGGTAAACGCTCGCTCAAATCACTTAACGTAGGAAGATACGATAAGAGGCCTTGTACTCCCTCTTCAGCAACTTGAAGGTCCTGTTTTGTTATTTCACGTGTGGCTTCAGTAAGATTCGTGAGATCATCTCTACTAAGATCCGTGAAAGTCACTATTGATGGGCAGTTGGGATAGATCGTTTGCTCAAACCCTGGATACGTTTCCTTAAGGTGATCAATGAGTTCGTGATTACGGAATCCTGTTAGCAACCATTTATGTTCATGAGATTTAATCAATGTGGGGCTATTTACCGCCCAATATACAACTTTGAAATCATCATCTATTTGAGTATTAACGAATCCCATAATTTCTAAATTTCTTATAAATTGATCATTTCGAATTGCAACCTCAACTGATTCAATGCCTTCAGTTTGGCTTTCTTGATTGAAAACCTGAGACGTAATAGTTCTGAACCAGTTAAAACTAATTTTCTCTCCGGCATTTCCATAACAGCTGAGATAACAAAGAGCATCAAAGGCAGTGTCCAATGGAATTGTTTGGTGATCAGGAATAGCGATATTTGAATCTAAAGGACGCAAAGACACTTGATGAACATTTGTTGTACGCGTTCTCCATTTTCTGAAGACTCTTTCACAATCACTGCACCTAATTGTTTTTGTATGTGGACTTTGAACTAAAGCATGGATGCCAAAAGGGCAAAGGAAAGCCAAACGTTGATCTTTAGTCCATTTAGTTTTATCTGAATTAAGGTCATCCTTATTGATTTGTCCCGGAGTACTTATGGGTAAATCTTGGCTTTGTAAATCAGAATCATCTGGTTGGTTCCTTCTATTCTGATAAATATCTACTTGCATCGGAGGTAACTGATCTGCGCCATGCTGAACTGATTCTGAAGAAGAGCTAGGAACCACACTAAAAATATCTGTACCAGTAATACCTATCTCAGTGGATTGATAGGGGAAAATCTCTACTGTAGGGTCAAGTAAAATTTCAGCGGGTTTACCAAAAGAGTCAGTATTTGCCGATTGAAGCTCAAACCTTATACTTCGTTTCTTTCTGCCGGAGTCTTTTACAATGATTTCATATGTGCCTTTTTGAAGCGGTTCATCCAAAGCGCTAACAAGGTCTACATGAAGGACAGAATCATTAGATTCGATTCTAGTTTCAGAAACGTCAGAAATTTCAAAAGTAGCATAGGCCTTATAAACGCCAAACTGATTTTTCTTCAATATCTCAATTGATTCAATTGTTGTACTTTCATCCTCGGCTGAAATAAGTAATTGGGGTGGTGAAGACAAATGATATAGAGCTTTAGATCCTCTTCTGTGAGGTATCTTTAAGCCTTCAATTAAAGAAACTTGAAGCTGAGGGGTTACAACTAAACATTCAAAAATTTTTAAAAGCTTTGGGTCATTAAAAATATTGTCAAGTTTTAGACCTTTGACAATACAAACATCTTTTATCAGAAACCAACCAGCAGGTAACCCACTTATTTGTTCCTGGTCACAGACAACCCAGCCTTTCGCAGCAGATGCACTGAGGATCTCCTTCGTTTCCTCTAAAAGATCTTCTCGCACAAGAATTTTCATTCTTTGATGGATCTCCGGTTTTGACGTCTCAATCCAGAATTGTTGTTCTTCTTTCAAAGGAATAATGCCAGAAAGTTGTTTTCTTTCATAGCCCTCAAATATTGACCCATCAGTGTCTAATCCACACCGCACCTCTAACCGGTTATCAAGGAGATATCCGTAACCATTGTCGCCTTGTAAAATTTCAGGATTACAAACATTTAATATTGAATTACCAGAAGCGTATGGAAGCTGGGTTGCCTGGATTTCCTGCCATTCCTGTTCTTCACTATTGCCAATTAAAATTTCTAAAGAATCAATTTCTTCTAAAGCTACTGATCTGGAAAAGCTAAGAGTGCATTTAATGCTGTGTCTTCTCATGTAATCAATCTGAGATATTAAGCAAAGATTCAATTTCCCAGTGATTGACTGACTACCAGTAATATTCCTGAAATTTTCAATCTCGGAAACCCCAACATTAATAAAGCTCTCAAGATAGTTAAGGACTTGGTCTTTAATTACGTCGTGTATCGATGATAACCATATTTTCCGCAAATGAGCTGTGAAGATACTTGATTGATCTTTTCGTACTTCATCATCTATCTGTTCAATTAAAAGCTCATCATCAGGTCTGTTAAATGCATCAAAACCCTCTCGTATAAAGAAGTCTTGCAAGGATTCCCTATCCTTGTCACGAATCAATGCTTGAGAATAAGCCCAACCAATATGACGCTTAGATCCTACTATTTGTGCAGTTGACCAGCCACGCGTTCCCATTAACCGTTCGTCTAGCCATTGTCCTAAAGATGACCAAATTTTCGTTGATCGTTCTGCTGTAGTGTATGCATCCTGAAATTTTTCTATTTCATTTCCAGTTGCTTGAAGAACATCTTTGAGCCGGGGGTAGAACGCTTGGGAGCTAAGATCTTCTTCTTCGGACATTTTCTCGGCTGCAAGACTCAACACCGTCATAAGGGCAATAGTTGGAGGAGGTTCTAAGGATTGTGTATGAACCCAGTTATTTAATTCTCCAAATACTCTGCTGAAAACGTCTTTTTTTTGTTTGTTCAGAACTAGGATTTCACGTACCGCTTCACCAATCGCAGCTTCAACAAAAGAAGCGTCAATACCTTCATCATGCGTAGACTGCAGATCACTTGCCCGGGTTGGATTGCTGGTTATGTAATTTTGACCTATTTCTAATAGTTCTTCTTCGTCAAAATCTAAAAATACTTCTTGGCCATTCTGATCAGGAGAAAATATAACGGAAGCAATTGCTGTATTCCATAGAAGATAATTTTCTAGAGATGACAAAAATTCCCCCAGTGACCATCAAGATTACCTATGTTCCATAATCGCTAAATTCAATCTGTACGTCAACTTACAGTCTGTGACCCTTAAAGAAATTTCGTAAATCATCTACAAGAAGCTCAGGTTGCTCAAAGGCAGCGAAATGACCACCTTTATCCATAGTTGACCAGTGAGTAATGTTGTAGCTTTCTTCACACCATGATTGTGGTGATTGAAGTATTTCTCCTGGGAAAGATGCGACTCCTGTTGGAATTTCTACTTTCTCCCCTCCGCCGAAGCTTCCAAAACTTTCCCAGTACAGTCGTGCTGAGGATGCTCCTGAAGCTGTCAGCCAATACATCATAACATTATCTAAGAGTTCATCTTTCGTCAGAATGTTTTCTGGGTGACCGTCGCAGTCCATCCAGCTCCAGAATTTTTCAATAATCCATGACATTTGTCCAACAGGTGAGTCAACGAGTCCGTATCCGATTGTTTGTGGTCGAGTCATTTGTTGTTTTGAATAGCCCGAGTCCCACTGCTGATAATATGTCAATCGTTCAAGAGCTCGTTTGTCGGCATCAGTTGGATCTTGCAAGGCTTCAGCTGTTGGTCTTCCTATCGGCATGTTGAGATGTATTGCTTTACAGTGACCTATGTTCCTGCCTATTTGTGTGGTTACTGCAGCACCCCAGTCTCCACCTTGGGCTCCAAATGATTCATAGCCGAGACGGACCATGAGTTCATCCCATGCCTCTGCAATTGTTTCCACTCCCCATCCTGCCTCTGTTGGCTTTCCAGAAAAACCATACCCTGGGAGGCTTGGGCATATGACATGGAATGCGTCTTCTGCGCTGCCACCGTATTTCGTTGGATTCGTGAGTGGTTCAATAATTTTGTGGAATTCAACGATTGATCCAGGCCACCCGTGGGTAATAAGGAGGGGAACGGCGTCTTCGTGGGGTGAACGCTGGTGAATAAAATGAATATCAAGACCTTGTAACGTTGTTGTGTATTGATCAAAGCTGTTTAGTTTAGTTTCACAGGTTTTCCAGTTATATTCATTTAACCAATATGCAGCAAGTTCTTTTGTATAAGCGAGAGGTATGCCTTGACTCCAGTCATCAACGCATTCTGATTCAGGCCATCGCGTATTCTTAATGCGTGTGTGTAAATCATTGATTTGTTCATCTGGTATTTCAATTGTGAAAGGCGTAATTGTGTTCATTGTTTATGTTTTCTGTTATTGGTGGGGTTCGATTGGGTCGTAGTCCCATAACTGGGTTTCTTCTTCATCTCCGTAGAGTAAATGTGCTGGGCTGTGTTTTTCGATGTTTCCTGTGAGTCCTCGGTACATGCCGAACCCGCATAACTGTCTAAGTTGCGGAGAGAATGTTGCAACGATTTCAGGTGGAATTCCTAGATGCTGGTTTTCCTGCTGGCGGATAAACCCTGCACAGTAATTCATTGCTACCCCGATTCTAATTTGATCATCTGTTGTGTTCGCTCCTCCTCCATGCCAGGTGCTTCCATGCCAGATGAGTACTGATCCTTTTGGCATTTCGGCGGGGATGCTTTCAATGTCGCTTTGGTCTCCGAAGTAGTCTGGGTTTTGCCAAAGATGGCTTCCTGGTACGACTCGGGTTGCTCCATTCTCTTCG
>MDSV01177459.1_pt1 | contig 12971 bp, 11 predicted proteins | sample 810851 | NCBI WGS metagenome assembly MDSV01 (sample SAMN05326640, study PRJNA326480) | marine metagenome | isolation source: seawater | place: Atlantic Ocean: North East | collected 2012 | reverse complement strand
TTAAATTTTATGACGCAAAAGATTTAAAGAAAAAAATAAAAGTAAGTTTTAAAGATAAATTTTTTACAAAAGATAAATTAAAAAATAAAATGTTAAATGAACTAACACAGCATACAGTTCCTACAGCATTGTTAGAAGATGATTTGAATTCTATGTACCATTCTGTAGAGAATAGATCGCCATTTTTAAACCATAAACTTGTTGAAAAATCTTTCTCAATTCCATCGAAGTATTTCATGAAATATGCATTAAATAAATTTCTATTGAGAAAAAGTTCAAATAAAATTGTTCCGGACTCCATAAGATTAAATAGAGAGAAAAAAGGATTTAACGTATCTCTAAAATCAATTTTCAATTTAAATAGTAAAAAATTTCAAAAATGGCTTTTAAATTCAAAAAGTCCAATTTACAAATATATAAACATAAAATCGATAAGAAAATTAGTTAAAGAAAATAATTCAAAAATAAAAGATTTTAATGATCAAAAATTATTTAATTTTATAAGTACAAAGGTGTTTCTTGATAATATTTAGATATGATAGCAATAATTGATTTTGGAATAAGTAATATTGGATCTGTTTATAACGCATTAAATTTTTTAAATATAAAAAGTAAAATCGTTTCAAAAACATCAGAATTAAAAAAATTGAAAAAATTTATTATCCCTGGAAGTGGAAAATTTGGAGAAGGAATGCATTTGCTCAAAGAAAAAGGGTTTGTAGAAAATTTGAACGAGTTAGTTTTAGTAAAAAAGCGACCAATTTTAGGAATTTGTCTAGGATATCATTTAATGCTCAAAAGTAGTGAAGAAAGTAAAAATGTGAAAGGATTAGGTTGGATCAATGGAAAGGCTGTAAAGTTTTCTTCAAAAAAAAAATTGCCTATACCTCATGTTGGATGGAATAAAATTAACTTTAAAAAAATAAAAATTTTAAAAAATATTCCAAATAATTCAATGTTCTATTTTGATCACTCATATTATCCAAAAATAAATGATAAAAAATTTTTATTTTGTAAAACTAAATATGCAAATAAATTTTATAGTATATATGAAAAAGAAAATATTTTTGCGTGTCAACCACATCCTGAAAAAAGTCAAAAATATGGTTTGGAACTACTTAAAAATTTTTATAAAATATGATAGCGAAAAGAATAATTGCAGTTTTAACCTTTGACAATGGAATTTTAACTAGAACTAAAAATTTTATCCAAGACTACAGATATACATCTAACTTTATAAATAACAGTTTATTTGATGCAATTGTTCTAATCGATATAAGTAAGACAAAAAAAAATAGAAACAATTTCTATAATGTTGTCCAAAATTTTGCAAAAAATTGCTTTGTACCTATTTGTGTTGGCGGATCAATATCTTCAATCGATGAGGTAAAAAAGTTTCAAAAATTAGGTGTGGATAAAATACTAATAAATTCACTTTTAATTGAAAATTCTAAAAAAGTAAAAGACATAATTAATATTTTTGGAAATCAGTTTGTAGTAATTGGTATTGATATAAAGAAAACAAATGGAAAAAATTGCTGTTTCTATAATCGAGGTAAAAAAAAAATAAAAATGGAGTTTAATAAATATCTAGATTTCATAAAAAAAATTAACCCTGGTGAAATACTATTTCAATCAATAGACTTGGATGGCTCTTTGAAAGGTTATGAACTGGAAACAGCAAAATTAATAAAGAAAAAATTAAAAATGCCACTTCTAATTTGTGGTGGTGCTGGAAATTGGGAACATTTTGTAGAAGCTTATGAAAAAGCAAATGTTGATGCTGTATGTACTAATAACATTTATCACTTTACTTATAAAAGTATTTCAAGTGCTAAAAATTATTGTTCTGATAGAAAAATAAATATTAGATTGGAGTAAAAATGGATATTAGAAAAATAATATACTGTAAAAAATGTTTGATGCCATCAAGCAGACCCAGAATTTATTTTGATAATAAACAAATTTGTAATGCTTGCAATTACAAGTCTAAAAGAAAAAAAATTAACTTTAAAACTAGAGAAAAAGAATTAGAGAAAATTCTTAATAAATTTCGATCGAAAAGTGGCTTACATGACTGTATTGTTCCATGGTCAGGTGGTAAAGATAGTAGTTACATTGCTTATCAGTTAAAATTTAAATATAAAATGAATCCTTTATTAGTAACCTTTTCACCTCTTATACCTAGTGAAGTAGGAATACATAATAGAAACGAATTAATTAAACTTGGTTTTGATCATATTCTTTATACAGCTGACAAAAAAGTATCAAGTTACCTATCAAAAAGATTTTTTACAGAAAGAGGTAACCCAAAAATTGCTTGGGATGCTGGAATTAACGCAATACCAATAAAAGTTGCAATAGAAAAAAATATTAAACTAGTTTTTTATGCTGAACATGGAGAAAGTCATTATGGTGGAAAAGTTTTAAATAAAAATTCTGAAAAATTAAGAGATTTAGAAGAAATTTTTGAACATCAAATTGGCGATGATCCATTAAATTGGGTAGACAATTTAATAACTAAAAATGATTTAAATCCATATTTAATGCCATCTAAGAGGGAATTGCTTAAAAGTAAAATCAGATGCTATTATTTTGCTTATTTTGATAACTGGGATGTTTTTAGAAATTATGATTTTATAAAAAAAAAAATTGATTTTAAGTGCCATGAAAATCAAAGATCTCCAGGAACATTCACCAATTATGATAGTCTTGATGATCACATAGACTCAATTTATTACCATATGCAATATATAAAATTTGGATTTGGAAGGTCATGGAGAGATTCTTCAAGACATGTTCAGTTAGGAAAAATAAATCTTAGTGATGCGAAAAAATATATCAAAAAATACGATGATGAGATTAGTGAAGTTGATTTGATTAAAACTTTAGATTATTTAAAAATTAGTAGGATAGATTTTTTTCAAATCATAGAAAATCATAGAAATGAAGAAATTTGGAAAAAAGCTGGCAACAAATATTCTTTAGTAAATCCTATAAAATAAATTATGAAAATTGGAATTTTGACTACTAAAACTACACATCATAAATATTTTATTCATAAAATTCATAAAAACTTTAATAATTTAACCATAATTTATGAATTAGAAAAAAAAAAGAAAAAAGAAAAATTAAATTTTTTTGAAAAAAAAAGAGATACATACGAAAAAAAAATTATTAGTAAGTGCAAAATAAAATTAAATAAAAATTTTTTAGAAGTTAAGAATATTAACGATAACAAGCTAGCAAGTTATCTAAAATTAAATTGTGATTACTTAATTGTATTTGGAACAACAAAAATTAAAGGTAAATTATTAAAGTATTTTAAAAATAAAATTTTTAACCTTCACGGAGGAGATCCTCAGAAATATAGAGGTTTAGACTCTCATTATTGGAGTATTTATCATAATGATTTTAAATCTTTAATTTCAACAATACATTTCTTAGACCAAGAGATTGATACTGGGAATATAATTTATAAAAAAAAAATTATTTTTTCCCCAAAAAATAAAATATATCATCTTAGATTGCTAAATACTGAAATATTAGTTTATATTTCTTTAAAACTGTTAAATAAATTAAAAAATAAACAAAAAATTTTTTCGAAAAAGCAAGCAACTCTTGGAAGATATTATTCAAAAATGCCAAATATAATTAAAAATTCTTTAGAAAAAAAATTTAATAATTTTATAAAATTATTATGAATTCAAAAATAAACTATAATAAATTTTTAAAAAAAAAAAGTTGTGCAATTTATTTATTCCATGGTGTAGTTGATAGAAAAAATATAGGTGTTAAAAACTATACCAATAAACATATTCATATTAATAAATTTAAAAAAATCCTGAAAAATTTAAAAAATAAAGGACAAGCTATTTCTATGGATGATATTGTAAATTTAAAAAAAAACAAAATTGATTTTCCTGATTACTCTTATGCTATTACATTTGACGATGGTTACTATAATAATTATTCATTTGCAGCTCCAATTCTCAACGACTTGAATGTACCTGCAACTTTTTATGTTACTACAGATTTTATAGCAAATAATTCTATGAGTTGGATAGATATGATTGAAGACAGTATAAGTAAACTTAAATTTAGGCAAAAAATATTTTATAAAAATTTTAAATCAAAAAATTTAATTTCAAAAAAAAATAAGATAAGATTCTTAAATTTTTTAAGAAAAGAAATTAAAACAGATAATAAAATAGACCCATATAAAGAAGTTAGGAATATTGCAAAAAATAATAATATAATTTTAAAAACTAGTTTAAATAATATTTTTGATAAAAAAATGACATGGGATAATTTAAATAAAATTTCGAGTGATAAAAAATTTATAGTTGGAGGACATGGAAAAACTCATAGAATATTATCATATCTCAACAACGATGATGTAAAAAATGAAATTAAAAATTCAATTAATTTAATTAATAAAAAACTTTCGATTAAAGTGAAACATTTTTCTTACCCTGAAGGTTTAAATTTCTGTTTTGGAAAAAGAGAAATTTCCATATTAAAAAAGAATGGTATTAAATGTTCCCCAAGTGCAGTGGATGGAATTAATAAAATTAAAGAAGATTTATTTAACTTGAAAAGAATTTTTTGTAATTAATCTAGGTATTTTTATATTTCATAAAGATCTGACTCATATTTTTCCTTATTTTTAGAAATCCAATCATAAGTTTTAAATATTCCAGTTTTTAAATCTATTTTTGGTTTCCATTTTAGTTCTCTTTTAATTTTTTGATAATCACATTGAAGTTTATTTACTTCACTTTTTTTTGGTCTAATTCTTTTTTTCTCAATTTTAATTGAAATTTTCTTTTTTGAAATTTTCTTAATAATTTGAAAAATTTTAATTATCGAATAAGTTTTTTGAGTTCCAACATTATAAACCTTTCCATATTCTTTTTTATTTTTAAATATCTGGTAATAAGCCTCACATAGATCTGAAACGTACATTAAGTCTCTTTGAGAATGAATATTGCCAAGCTTAACATGTTTTTTTGAAATCACCTGTTTTATTATATTGGGTATTACAGCTCTTGCTGATTGTCTGGGTCCAAAAGTATTAAATGGTCGTATAATATTTACTTTTAAATTAAAAGAATTAAAATAACTAAGTGCTAATTGATCTGCAGAAATTTTGGAGGCAGCATAGGGCGATTGTGCATTCAATTCATGACTTTCTTTCATAGGAAAACTTTTTCCTGAACCATAGACTTCACTTGTAGATGTTATTATAATTTTTTTATTTGCTATTCTACAACCCTCCAAGACATTATATGTTCCCTCAACATTTGTTTTAAAATAAGAGAATGGAGCATTATAGGAATATGGAATACTGATTAGTGCAGCCAAATGAATTATATAATCAGACTTTTTAATTATTTGTAATGTAGATCGATAGTCTCTTACGTCTCCCAAAACTATTTTTAAATTTTTATTTTTTTTTTCTTTTTTAAGCCAGCCAATAGAGTTATTTGAATTATAAAGATCGTATGCTGTTACTTTAAGTCCTTTTTTTAAAAAAAACTCAGTTAAATGAGACCCTATAAAACCGCAAGCTCCTGTGATTAAAATCCTATTTGGCATAAAATCATAAAATTAATACACCCATCAAGAAAAATTTACATCTAAAATATTCAATTAATCGTATTTAAATTTTAACAAAAGATTGTATAAGTTTTAAGATAAAAAATAAAAATATGTCAGTTAATTCTATTTTGTGCAGTATACCAGTAGAGACTCCTGGTGGAAAATTGAGAAGAAAAAGATCTGAAGGGCCATCTCCTATAATGCCAAAAATTGCTATAACTTCAATAAATCATTGGACAAAAAAAAATGGTTTTCCTGAGTGTAAGTTTTATGACATTGACATGCTATATCCTGATGACAGAGAAATTCGAGATTTTTTTGAAAAAAATCCAGCAGATATTGTTGGTCTAAGCGCAGTTGTTTCAACATCCTATTTGCAAGTTGAAAGAATATCTAAAATTATTAAACAAGTAAATCCAGGCGCAATTATTGTTTGCGGAGGATATTTAACTGCCGCAGCTAATACAGTTCTTCATAAAACTGATGTAGATATTTGTGTTGTCGGAGATGGAGAGATAGCATGGGTTGGGCTACTTAATTATATAAAAAAAAATAAGACTAAAAATAAAAAAATAATTACAGACGAACTTTTGAAAGTTAAAGGTATAGCGGTATTAAACGATAATAATGATATTGAGTTTTCTGGATATGGCCACACCTTATCATCTTGTCATATGTCGTTTCCATCTTTTGATTACTTAAAATCAGGTCTACAAGGAGACAATGAAGCAATAAATAACTATTTTAGACCTTTTTTTAAAACAGAAGAGTTTCTAATGGATAATAGATCTTTTGAAAAAAATAGAAGGCAAATGGTTTCCAGTATCCATGTTTCAAAAGGATGTGTAGCTAAATGTACATTTTGCCAACGCGGTGCGAAAGGATACACCACTTATAAATTGGATGATTTAGAAAAACATCTCATTCAACTTAAAAATTATAATGTTGGATTCTTGATGGTTGATGATGAAAATTTTGGATCAAACAAACAATATACTTACGAGGTAGCAAAATTATTTCACAAACATGATATGCTTTGGAATTGTTCAGGTGTAAGGTGTACAAGTGTGAACAAAGATGATTTAAGGTTTTATAAAGATCATGGATGTGTTTCCTTAAAATTTGGTATCGAGTCAGGAAGTCAAACAATGCTAGATATTATGGAAAAAAAATTTACCGTAGAAGATATTAAGAATGCATTATTTTCATGCTATGACATTGGTCTATATTCTCCCCCACTAGGATTTATGGTTGGAATGCCTGGAGAAAGTTTAGAGACTGCAAAAGCATCAGGCAAACTTTTAGGAGAAATTGCTGCAAAATTAAGAGTACCAATAGTTAAACTATTTGGTTATACAGATCTTTTTTATGCAATACCTTTGGTAGGTACTCCCTTATATGATTATGGAAAAAAACTTGGATTAATTGGGAACAGTTTAAATGAAGAAGAAGCTTATCTTAAACTAGTATCAAATGTAGGAGCATATAAAAGATATTATATAAATTTTAATGGGGCTCCCATGAGCGAAGTTGTTTTTTGGGATATATTGGTATTTTTGGAGGCTACTAAAATTTACAAAAAACTAATGAAGAATAAAGAATTAGACCAAAAAATGATCGATAAATTAGATAGTGTAAACGACACTCAAAAGCAAAATCCTAATGTTAAGTCAAAATATACAGAAAAAAAAGGTAGTCAAATATTTGGTGGTGGTGGTGGAGATGATAAAACCCATAATCAAATTAACAAATATTTTGTAACAGACTTTATAAGAAAAAAAGTTGCTTTAAATGAAAAATTTGCAGCAATACCTAGATTTATTTTATATCCTATGGTTAGGTATTCATTATATTTTGAATATTTATTACAAAGATTTTTTTTCAAGGATACAAATAATATTCATCTAGTAACAAATAGAAAAGTGAATAGGAAAATTAGAATAAAACCTGAAGAAATTGATCCAATAAAAACTAACCAAAAAGATAGATCTTTGAGGTCGATAATTCAAAAAAGATTTAAGGATTATGAAAAAAATCTAAGTTCTGCAGAAAAAAGAGTTAATTCTCTGGTAGGAGGTCCTTGATATACCTTTTATTTAATTATAAAAGTTGTTCATAGAAAGATATTATGAGTCAAAGAGTTTTATTTGTCGTTTATGATAATGGGTCTTATGATCATGTGTTTCCAATGGGAGTTGGTGCTTTAGCTGCAGTTGTAAAGAGAGATGGACATGATTTTGAAATCTGGAACCAGGACATGCATCATTGGCCTGATGATCATTTGAGAACTTATTTAGATGAAAATAAGTTTGATGTTATAATTTTTAGTCTAATTGCAGGTTACTACCAATACCAAAAGATGAAATCATTAGCCAAAGCTATAAACAATTCTAAAAATAGACCCTTTTTTCTTATGGGTGGATATGGACCAACTCCAGAGCCAGAATTTTTTATAAATAAATCTGGATGTGATGCAATTGGAATGGGAGAAGGTGAAGTTACAATTCCTAAGCTACTTGAAGCTTTAGAATATAATAAATCTCTAGAAACAGTTCCAGGTCTTGCATGGATGGAAAATGGTAAATTAAAAAAAACACCAAGAGCACCATTGGTTCATGACTTAGATAGTTTGCCAACAATTCCTTATGAAAAGTTTCCAATGAATTATTATCGTATGTTGAGAATGCCAAAAGTAGACGCAACGGATTTTTGCTTTCCTTTAATGTCAGCAAGAGGTTGCTCTTTTAAATGTACTTTTTGTTATAGGATGGACCCTGGATACAGAATGAGAACACCAGTTAAATTATTAGATGAGATTGAATTACTTTATAGAGAATATGGAATAAATTATATAGCTTTTCAAGATGATTTACTGATGTCATCTGTTGAGCACACTGAAGCAGTTTGCTTAGAATTTTTAAAAAGAGATTTGCCAATTAGATGGAATTGTAACGGGAGATTAAACTATTGTAGTGAAGAACTTCTTCAACTAATGAAAGATGCAGGTTGTCATTTTATCAATTACGGAATTGAATCTATGGATCAAAAAGTTTTGAATAATATGAAGAAAGGATTGAGGCCTGAAATGATTGTAAAAGGTATTGAAGATACTTTAAAAGTTGGGATTAGCCCTGGTTTAAATTTTATCTTTGGAAATATAGGCGATAACGAAAAAACAATTGAAAAAGCAGTAGATTTTTTAATTAAATATGACGATTTTGCACAAAAAAGAACGATTAGACCTGTTACTCCTTATCCGGGCTCGCCTTTGTATTATGAGGCGATTAAAAGAGGTTTGCTTGATAAAGAAAACCCTGCAGAAGATTTCTATGAAAGAAAACATTTAAATTCAGATTTAATATGTTGTAATTTTACTGAGTTGTCTGACGAAAAGTTTTATGATTGCCTGAGATGGGCTAATTCGACATTAATGAAAAACTACTATGAAAGACAAAAAACAAGCACTCTCACTCAGATAGATCACCTTTATAAAGAAAAGGATGCTACTTTTCGAGGATTTAGACATAATTCTGGAAAAGGTCAAGTTGGAGATGCTTCTATTAAGTCTAAAAACATAAGAGTTCAAGGTAATGAAATTATGGATGGATTGGTTAATTGGGAAGGATCTCAAACACAAGATGGGGAAAGGTTTAATTTAAACAGTAATCATCAAAATCAAAATGCTGACAAGGGAACTATATGTTTTGATAATTACTTAATCAGAAAAAAAAATAGAGCTCTCGAAAAAGCTAAAAGTAGATCACTTAATGGTTAAAAAGATCTATTGACAAAAAAATAAATTTACTTAGTGTTTAAACGTGTTGAAATGCATGGTGGGAAATCAGTGTGTAATTCACTGGCTGTTCCTGCAACCGTAAAGTCGGAGCGCCACCCAACATAGTCCCCTGTTGGACAAAGGTCAGGAAAAACCTTGTTCTACAATGAAAAATTAGCAGAGGCATAATTGAAAAATGAGAAAATAATTTCTCAGGGGGAAAATGCTTAAGTTAATTTTATTAATATTTATTTTTTTAAACATTTATCAAGTATCTTTTTCAGAAAGTCAAAGTTCTTGTTTATGGGATAATAAACAAGATATACCATGTATCCAGATAAAAAGTTATATTTCTAATTCCTCAAAATTTTCTGAAACTGGAATTAGAAAAAAAATAATTACAAGAAAACAAATAGAAGAAAGTGGTGCGATTGACGTTGTTGATCTTCTTAATTCAATTCCAGATGTTAATATAACTAGATCTGGACCTTTAGGTCAACAAGCTTCGATGTTTTTAAGAGGAACAGGATCAAATCATACATTGGTTATGATAAATGGAATACCAATTAACGATCAATCTTCTACTCAAGGACTACATGATTTTGGTGTTGATTTCATACAAACAATACAACAAATCGAAGTTTTTCCAGGCTCCAGTGCAACAAATTTTGGTTCAAATGCCATTGGTGGTGCAATAAATATTGTTTTAACTGGAGATTTAAAGGACAGTGTATCGTTTTCAAGTGATATAGATGCAAACTATGAATTTCTAGGTAACAAAAATTTTGTTTTTGATGACTCATCTTTAAATATTAAATTTGGAAGTGTAAATAATGAAACTATTAGTGTTAGAGGTAATTCAAAAGATGAAAGTGATGGAGTAATAAACTATTCGACAAACATTAATTATGAAAAGTTTATATCCCCCAGTCTAAGATTTTATAATAATAACTATTTAAGACAAACAAAATCTGAATATGATAATTCAGTAACTAATCAAACTGGTTATGAAGCAGATAATAAAATGGGAACCTTGCAGTTTGGTATGGAAAACTTTGATCAAAATCAAAAAATTAACTCTGTTATTTATTATAATTTTTATGACAGAGAATATGATGAAAGGAGTACTATTGATACTTATGAGAGTGAGGTTGTTGGTGTTAAATATGATCTATCCAAAATGATAAATGAAAAAATATCTTTTGGACTAGGATCAGAATATAAATATGATTGGGGTTATTTTGATAATAATGGTTCATACCAAGCATCTACAAAGGGATATTCTGATAATTTAGCTGCTTATGGAAATTTAGGAATTAATTTTTTTGAAAATACAAATTTATCTTTATTTTTTAGAAATGACAATCACAAACAAACCAAAAATAACCAAACCTACAAAATAAATATACAAAAAAATATAAATAATTCGAATATTGGAGTTGCTTATATGAAGGGTTTAAGAAACCCAACATTATATGAAATGTATGGTACAGATAATTTTGGATATTCTGGAAATAGAAATCTTGATCCAGAAAAAAGTAACACTTATGAAATATATAATAAAATAAATTTCAACGATAGTATAAATTTAAATTTTACAATTTTTAAATCAAACATTAAAAATAATATAGAATATATAAATAATAAATATGTCAATGATAGTGATAATATAGATCTTAATCAATCTGGTATGAATAGTGAATTTACTTTTAAAAATTTAAACAAAAATTTTAAAATATTCTCCTCTTTTTTGTCATCAAAAAAAGAAAATGGAAGCGATCAACTTAGAAGACCAGAAAAAAATTATGGGATGAATTATTCTCAAGAAATAAACAGCACATTGCTAGGAAATTTTGATTTAAACTTAAATTACAATCATTATGGTAAACATTTTGATACACACTCTGCAAATTTTAGTACAATAGAAATGGATAGTACAGATTTAATAAATTTAAAATTATCAAAAAAATTTAGAAATTCAAAAATCTATTTTAATGTATCAAATTTATTGAATGAATCATTTGAAAGACCCCATGGCTATAATCAAGATAAGAGAATTTTTAGATTTGGAATTAAATATTAATACTTATCAAGCTTGTTTTTAAAATTTTTTTGAATTAAATTATAAAAGTGAATTATTTAAAGATTTTTTTTGGAATATTTATTGTGCTTGCTAGCAGCAGGTTTATTCCGCATCCTCCAAATTTTACAAGTTTGATAGCATTAAGTTTTTATGTGCCTGCAATATTTGGAAATAGATATATTCCAATTGTATTATTTTGTTTTGTTATTACTGACATGATAATAGGATTTCATAATACAATTTTTTTCACTTGGTTAAGTGTTTTAATCATCGGATATCTATCAAAATATCTTAATAAAAATTATTTTTATAGAATTGGGGGAGCTCTAACTGGAGCAATACTTTTTTATTTAATAACAAATTTTGGTGTATGGATTTTAGGTGGTTATGATTTCACATTTGATGGACTAATAACATCTTATACAATGGCAATTCCATTCTTTGGATATACAGCATTATCAACAATTATTTTTTCATTTATAATAGAATTAGTTTACAAGATTGTAAGTTTAAAAAAAAATAAAGTATTTAAATATTAAAATTTTATTTTATTAGAGTAAATTTTCCATTTTTTAAAAAAATTTATTACATTCTTATAATTATCAAATTTATATTTTTTTTTACAATTTTTCTTTTTTTTAAATATTAAAACCATGTTTTCATTATGCTTAAAATTATTTTTATCAATTAATTTAAAATTTTTTAAAGTTAATAAATTATTTAATGAGTTAAAAGAAAATCTCCAAGGATAATTAATAAAAGTGTTTATTTTGCTTTTGGTATCGAAATAGTAATTAATGTTATATATGGGTTGAACTAGCACCCTTGAGCTTTCTGATATGACTAAAATGCCATCTTTTTTTAGTATATCTCTAATTTTATCTATTATGAGAAGAGGTTGAGAGCAACTTGAAAGAGTCCAAGTTAATACTATTAGATCAAAAAAATTTTTATATTTTTTTGTATCAATATTTTCTATTGAACTATTAACAAATCTTAATTCTTTTTTTTTATTTATTCTTTTATTAATTTTAAAATTATACAAGCTATCGTCAAATCCATAAATTAATTTCTGTTTAGTTAATCTTTGGATCATTGATACTAATCCTGCATTACCACATCCTAAATCAGCAATACATAAGTTCTTAAAACTCAAATTTTTTTTAATCTGATATATTGTATAAGCATGTCTGCTTGCAAAATGTGGGGATGTTGAGGTATAATTTTTAGTCTTATATCTTTTGTTCCAGATTTTAAGATTTTTTTTTGAGTCTGTAATATTTCCTGGTATTAGACATCCAGTTTTTTTAGACACATACAGATCAGAGACAGTAAGTTTTTTTAAAAAACTTAATTTAATAGATCTATTTTTGTGAATTCCTTTAAAATCTTTAATTATCTCATTGTCCATAAAATTTTTTTCAGTGCATAAATCAAGCCAATTGAGCTATTAGTACTGGTCAGCTACACGCGTTACCGCGCTTCCACACCCAGCCTATCAACGTGGTG
>MDSV01094578.1_pt1 | contig 12972 bp, 12 predicted proteins | sample 810851 | NCBI WGS metagenome assembly MDSV01 (sample SAMN05326640, study PRJNA326480) | marine metagenome | isolation source: seawater | place: Atlantic Ocean: North East | collected 2012 | reverse complement strand
TGTCTCTAGCGCTGGCTTCGAAAGCCGCACCGCCTGGTTCTTTTCCAACAAAGATCGCACAAAAGGTCCACACATCACATTATTCTGCAACCGCCAGCCACCCGCCACCTGCGCCACTTCCAGCCCCAACTTCTGCCGCTCCAAATCCCGCTGCAACTCCCGGGTCGCTGACTCAACCTGCTCTTTATCCACTTTTGCATACTGCTCGAATGGCCCCTTAAGAACCATCCCCGTATCAATCATTGCCTTTCGCAGCTGCTTCAAACTCAACGGCTCTTTCGCCGCAAAAAGCAAGGACCCCACAATCTCTTTCAACTCCGGCAATAAATCTACATCATGGCTCATCCGACTCTCCCTACTCATCATCTTCCCCATTCACCTTTGGTGGCTGACGCAGCTCCACCACAATATGCCCAAAGACTCCCTCCTGCACAGCCGCAATCTGATTCGATTTCATCAACTCCAGTACCGCCAAAAAGATACACACAATCTCTTGCCGTGAAATCATTCCTCCAAATAAATCCGTCACGCTCAACCGCTTTGCCACCTTCAAGGTCTCCCTGATATAATTGACTTTCTCACTCACCGTAAACTGCTCCGCGAAGATCTCCTGCAAACTCTCATCTTCCACTCTGCCCAACGCATCATTCAGCGCCGTAATTAGATCAAAGATACTCGCATCGCTCAGATCCACATCCGGCGCCGCACCCAACTCCACAAAACCACTTTCCCGGGAGAACACATTTTCCATATGTTCCTCCAGATGCTCCAAATGATTTGCTGCATCTTTAAACTTTTTATACTCCACCAACTGCCGAACCAAATCCCATCGTGGATCCTCTTCTTCCTCTTCTCCATCCGAACGCTCATCCACAGGCAACAACATCCGACTCTTAATCAACATCAGCGTCGCCGACATCACAATAAAGTCCCCCGCAATATTCAAATCCAGCACCTTCATCAACTTCAGGTACTCCAAATACTGCTCCGTAATCCGACCAATCGGAATATCGTGGATATCCACCTCTTCCTTTTTAATCAAATACAACAACAAATCCAGCGGCCCCTCAAAAACATTCAACGAAACCGGATACGCCTCCTTCACCAGCTGCAGCTGATCACTACTCAATCCACTCATGCAAGCCCCACCGCTTCCCGCGCCCGACCCAACACATCCTGCGCTATTTCTGAAGCCCGCTTAGCTCCTGTACGCAACACATCTTCCACAAAATCAGGATCCTTCTCTAAGCTGATCCGGCGCTCACGCATTGGCTCAAAATATCGCTCCATCGTCTCGTATAACTCCGTCTTAGCATACCCATAGCCCATGCCACCCGACCGATACCGCTCCGCCAACTCCGCCTGCGCCGCCTCATCTGCAAACAACTTATACAATGCAAACACGTTACAAGTATCTGGATCCTTCACATCCTCTAGCTCTTTGCTATCCGTCAAAATCTTCATAATCCGCTTCTTCAACGGCTTTCCAGAATCAAAAATTTCGATCGTATTATGATACGACTTCGACATCTTCTTCCCATCTATCCCCGGCACTACCGCCACCGTCTCCCGGATCGATGGCTCCGGCATCAAAAAAACCTCACCAAATGCATTATTAAACCGTGTCGCCACATCCCGCGTCACCTCCACATGCTGCTTTTGATCCCGCCCCACCGGCACCACCGTTGCATTCACCGCCAAAATATCCGCCGCCATCAACACTGGATAAGCAAACAACCCATGCGACGACGCAAGCCCTCTTGCGGTCTTATCCTTAAACGAATGACACCGCTCTAACAACCCCACCGGCGTCAACACCGATAGCAACCATGCCAACTCATGCACCTCCGGCACATCACTCTGTCTATAAAAAGCCGTACGCTCCGAATCAATCCCACAAGCCAAAAAATCCAACGCCACATCTCGCGTCATCTCCCGCAATGCCGACCCCTCGTGCACCGACGTTAAAGCATGATAATTTGCAATAAAAAGAAATGTCTCCCCCTGCTCCTGCAACTCAAGCGCAGGCTTCATCATCCCAAAATAATTTCCAATGTGTAACTTGCCCGAAGGCTGCACACCTGAGAGAACACGCATACTAAACTCCATTCATCAAATTAGTAGGTCAGAATCTACCCTCTTCAATCGCTCGAGACAAACCCTAACCGCACTCCGGCGACACCATATAAGATCCTGGCTCATCAAACCGAAAGACCGCTGCCCCCCGATCCACCATCCGATAGCCCCGCATCCGTACCGTCTCTGGGACTGATACATCTGCCATCTCTGCTTCACTCAACAACACCCGCTCAAAGCCCGCATTCTCAAAACGACCCCGCACCGTCACCGCCGCCCCCGGTACCGCCGAAATCACCAAACCAGAACAGCCAAGCAACTCCACCTGCTCCAACCGAATATCCGGGCCATCCAAGATCAACGTCGCCTCATCTGCCAACCTACCCCCCTGCACCCGCTCTTTCACCTCCGATAATCGCATCGTAAAGGACGGACGCAACAGCACCCGCGGACCCGGTACAAATTCAATTCCCTGCACGTTAACTGAAGCCGCATCCTGCACCTCCATACCTGTCGCCCGCAAACGCATACGTCCCGCCTCATAAAAATCCGCCTCCGCAGTCGCCGCCGCCTCCGCCGCCCCCCCCTGTAGCTGCTTCGCCACCGCATCCACCAACTTATTCTTATTCGCCGAAAAACACCATACCCGGTCAAACACCGCCACCCCTACCCGCTGCTCCTCCGAGAACAACTTCGGTAAATCCTGCATCATCGTCTCTAACCTCGTTGGCTTCTTAAACACTATCCGATCCGCATCCATATATTTCGGATTCACAAACTCCGCAATAATCCCCTGCGTCTCCTCAAGAATCGGCACATACACATCCATTCTAATCACCAACACATTAATATTCCCCGGGAAAATCGAAAACCCATCATCATTCGGCACATCCCCGTCCGGACTCACCGTCGCCCGTAACAACGGATCCAACTGATTATACTCCACATTCAATGTCAACGCCGACTCACCCCGAACCAACATAGCCAAGCCCCCCACTGCCTCATCTGGAATCCGGTTCACCGCCAACGACATAAAATCAAATCCCTCATCTACCGCCACACCCAATGCCGCCGGTACTGCATTAAACACCTGCCCATTCGTATCCTGAATAAACACCAAATGCTCAATTCCCTCATCCGCCAACCGCTGCGCCAGTCCAGACTTATACAACAACATATGAATATCCCCATGCCCATGCGGCTTCATCAACAACTCATACCGATCCCCTAATGCCAACCGCCCCGCATTATCCGCCACCGCCGGCACCAACTCCTGCTTCAATATATGCACCTGAGAAGACTTCAACCCAAAATATCCATTCCCCTCCAACGACGCCCGCGTAGCTCCATCCGTATCCGCCGAAACCATAATCACAAACGGCATCGTCCGACGCACCTCCATCCGCGCCTCCATCGCCAAAATAGCATCCGCATACTGCTTCAAATAAGACGTCCCCCCAATCGACTCTATCGGAATATCTACCTTGATACCATTAAAGCCCAGCCGCTCACCTAGCCCACCCGCCACCATCACCACAGCCATCTTCGCAAACTGCCTTGCTCCCAACTCCTCCATTCGATCATAAAAGCCATCCATCACCGTCAAATCTACCCGATTTGGCTGCTGCGGAATGTATCCCTCAAACGGATTGTCCCCCGACCTTGCCGTCTCCAGTAAACGCCGACTTTTCTCTACATATCCACACACGCCTCCCGGATAATTTTGTTCCACTCCCTCTAATTTCAAAAGCAATGCCTCCTTCAACCCATCCGACACACCCCTCATCTCCCAATCCGAAAACAAATGACCTTGATCTGCTAATATCAATCGTCCCACTAACGCCCGACGCTCCTCTGACCAATCTACCCAATGGCTCTTCAACCCTGCCAACTCTACCCACTCCAAAAAATCAAAATTCATAGCAATGCACTCCCCAAAAAAGATAAGAAAACATAATGCTAATCCCCACCCCATGATACCACCCAAAACACCCCATAAATTTCACAAACGAATGCATTCCAATTAATTTTTTAAAATTGAGATCCAGTCAATCTAGAACAATAAAAGGCATGGTTTGACGCTCTCCACTGAGTTAGATATGATATATATATGAATAAAAAAGAGCGAATTGAGTTCTTGTGTCGATCCTTAGAACGGCACAACCATCTCTACTATATCGAAGCGCAACCAGAGATTTCTGACCGCAAATATGACGCTCTACTCGAGGAGTTAGAATCACTTGAAAAAGCCCATCCAGAATGGGCAGACCCCTCCTCACCCACCCAACGCGTGGGCGGAATCCCACTCAGTCATTTTGAAACCCGTGCGCATGCCCGCCCGATGTTGAGCCTCGCCAATACCTATTCCAAGGAAGAGCTTCTCGAATTTGATGGACGCACCCGCAAACTACTCTCTGGCGAACCGCTTGCCTATATACTTGAACCAAAGATTGATGGCGTTGCGATCTCTCTGCGCTACGAAAATGGCACCTTGATTCATGCTTTAACCCGCGGTGACGGAACGGAGGGCGATGATGTCACAGCAAACGTCCGCACCATTCGCTCCATCCCCCTTCGCCTCCAAACCGATCATCCTCCTGAAGTCCTTGAAGCACGTGGCGAAATCTATTTCGACAAAACTGGCTTCGAAAAACTGAATCTCAAACGCCAAGAGGCAGGAATCGAACCGTTCGCAAATCCTCGTAATGCCTGTGCTGGTTCCTTGAAACTCCTCGATGCCAGAGAAGTGGCGCAACGCCCACTCGATGCACTTTTCTATGGATCTGGCGAATGCAGTGGGATCGAATTTAAAACACATGAAGACCTCCTTGATACCCTCAAAAAATGGGGACTCAAAACTACCCCCAGACGTTGGAAACAGACCGATTCGGCTGATCTACTTGCCGCGCTCGATAGCCTTGAATCGATACAGCATAATTTTCCGTTTGAGATCGATGGCGCAGTGATCAAAGTCAATGATCGCTCCCTCTATGAAAACTTGGGTGCCACGGCCAAGAGCCCGCGCTGGGCAGTGGCATTCAAATATGAGCCGGAACAAGTCGAGACCACGCTACTCGACATCACCGTTCAAGTAGGTCGCACCGGAGTACTCACACCGGTGGCGGAACTCGAACCGGTTCAGCTTGCTGGCACCACAGTTAAACGCGCTACCCTTCACAACGAAGATGAAATTCGCCGGAAAGATATTCGAATTGGTGACCGCGTGATTATCGAAAAAGCGGGTGAAATCATTCCGGTTGTCATCGCTGTCGTCGTCGCTAAACGGGCGGAAGATAGTCATGCCTATGAATTGCCCCGCACCTGCCCGGAGTGTGATAGTCGGGTACAGCGCATGGAAGGCGAGGTGGCGTTACGTTGCACAAATCTACAATGCCCGGCCCAAGTGAAAAGTTGGCTCGAACACTATGCCGCTCGAGGCGCGATGGATATCACCGGATTGGGAGAATCGATGGTCGAACAGCTGGTCAATCATCACCTCGTTAATACCCCCGCCGACCTCTATCAACTCAACGCAACTGATCTAGAGCACCTTGAGCGAACTGGAGAACGCTCAATCTCTAATCTATTAGATGGCATCAAAAAAAGTAAATCCCGTCCGTTCGCCAAAGTGCTATTTGGACTCGGCATCCGCTATGTTGGGAAAACCGCTGCCGAAACCTTGGCAAAGGCCTTCCCCGATATCGATGCGCTTATGAACGCCTCCTCAGACGAATTAGAAGATCTGGAAGACATCGGTCCTATCGTAGCGAGCTCACTGATCACCTATTTTAAAAACTCAGGAGTAAGAGATGTCATTGAAGCATTGCGAACGGCTGGCGTGACCCTGCACCGCGATGAAGCCATTGCCCCAGTAACCACTCTCAGCGGAATAACCTTTGTTCTTACTGGAACCCTCAAAACGATGTCTCGTGACGCCGCCGGCGACCGCATTAAAGCACTCGGAGGTAAGGTCAGCAGCAGTATCTCCAAGAAAACATCTTATCTTGTGGCGGGGGCAGCGGCGGGATCGAAACTCACCAAAGCGGAGAAACTCGGCGTTTCGATTTTAACAGAAATCGAGCTAATTAAACTGATAGGAATCTCCGGCGCCCCATCTCCTCCTGCCAATAATGAACAACTCGGTCTTCTATAAAGGTATACTATGATAATCGAGCATATCTCCAACTATAACGACCATCACCACCGGCATCCAACCATTAACGCGGTGTTCGAATTCTTAAAATAGACGAATCTACCCGCAATTGAAGAAGGCACTAAGGTGCTTATTGAGGATCAAATCATCGCCATCGTTGCCCATACGAGTTGCAGCACAACCGCGCAATATTCGGTTAAATAAGTTCTAATTTGATAGAAAATTATATCCTACATGCGTTACTAAAATCATCATGCATCGCAAAATAAATTGCTAATAGGTATGACCCATTAAAAAGTTGAAACGAGGTTTGCCTGTTTCACCACGATCTTCATGATATGAAATTGGCCATGCATAATCCAACTGCAACGGGAAGCCTGGTAGTTGAAGGCGAAGCCCAAAACCATAGTTATCGTTGTATTTAGCAGGATCAAAATCCCATGATTCCGCATTCACAAATCCCCAATCATAGAAAATCGCACCCCGTACGTTATCCCACAAAGGCGCCGTGAGTTCGATGGATGCAAACGCATAGGAGTTACCTCCAATTGAATCTCTACCTTCAGATTCTCGCGGACCCACTTCGCGATATTCATAGCCCCGCAACGTGTATGATCCTCCCAAAAACTGACGATCAAAAATCGGAACAAAATCCGAATCTCCAAACGTGTCAACCGCCTCAAACTGAGCCCTTGTTGTAAAAATCATATCCCAAATCAACGGCGTATGATGCGTTGTCTTGATCTGTAATCCATAAATATCCGTTTCAGCACCCAAAGGGCCTCCACTCAGATACGGCTTCAAGATCGTTCGATTTCCCCTCGTAGCAGCAAAAAAACGATCTCGCGAATCATACGAGATCGTATAATCAATATTGCTCGCCAAGCGCTTGCCTGCTTCAAACTTAATCGCCTCTGAGGCCGTTGAAGCCACGTTCAAAACCTCAAACTGTTCAAAGCTATAGCCCAATGAGTGCCGCATATTTTTCGTTAAAGGCTGCCCCAATGAAAAACGAACTCCATCTGTTTTTTGGTCATATACATCAGAAAAATAACGTGACTCCCGATGATACGCATTTGCACCAAATGATAACTTTCGATCCAAAAACCATGGCTCTGTAAATGATAGCTCTAAATCATTCCGGCGTGTTCCCAACTGCGCGCGCACCTGAAATTTTTGACCTCCCCCCACGGGTGGCCATGATTTCGCATTAAAGTTTCCTTGGGAAAGTTCCACAAAGCCCACCAGTGAATCCACACTTGAAACACCGACGCCTGCATTAAACTGCCCCGTTGGCTTCTCTTTTACCTTCACCAGTACATTATATTCATTCGGTTTCTCGCTCATATTTGGCGTAATCGTAACCGTTTCAAAATAATTTAGATTCCGAAGCCGATTCTCTGATGCACGAAGCCGACTTCGATTATACTCTTCTCCTGGTGACACCACTAATTCACGACGAATCACTTCATCTAGGGTGCGCTCATTCCCAGTAATTTCAACCCGAGCCAACGTTCCCTTGTTACCCTCTTGCACGACATAATTAATTTTCACCAAACCCGCTAATGCATCTGTCTCATGAATCGCCTCAACCCGCGTATTCACATATCCACGATTTCCGTAATAAGAACGAATCGCCTCACGCCCCGCCTCAATTCCCTCAAACGAAGCAACCTGACCTGACAACAACCGGATCCGCTTCTCCAACTCTGACGACTCAAAACTCTCAACCCCGCTTACCAAAAAAGAACTAATTTGATACCGTCGACCCTCATCAATCTGATAAGTCATCACTGAACGCTGCGGCTCCGATGAATCCAAATGCACTTTTGTAATACGCACATCCAAAAATCCATTATTCATATAAAGACTTTTCAAGGCATATAAATCCCCCTCTTCAAATTCAGGATAATAACGGCCAGCATCCGTAAAAACACTCAACCAATTTTTCTGCTTCTGATTTAAAATAGCGTGAAGCTTCTCATCGTCAATCGTATGGTTGCCCATAAATTGGATCTCTTTAATCCCGATTTTAATCCCTTCATCTACCTCAATAAGCAGATCGACCACGCCCAACTTACGGTCCACATTCGCCGTCCATCTGATCCCTACATGCGGATACCAGAAGTCACGATATGCCTCCCGAATTTTTGCAGTCGCCAACTCAAAATCCACATCATCAACCAGACCCCCAATTTGAAGCTCTGATTTTTCCCGTACCGTCTTGTTGCCTAATTTATCTGAGCCACGAATTTCAATCTGCCGCAAGCGATTTTTCTGCTCCACCTCATAAAGAACCACCAAACCCGTTTCTTCTGGTAGGATTTGTGCATCTACATAACTAAAGCGACCTGAATCTCGCATCCGATCCACATCTTGACGAATAATATCAATCAACACACCCCGCTCAGGAGCCATATCTCCGACCGAAAATGTCGTGTACGCCTCCACCGAAGAAACATCGTAGGCATGCCCATCTGTATCCATAATCCGAATCTCACGAATCACCTGATTTTGTGCTATACTCATGCTGCACAGCATCAACATCCAAACAACCCCGGTAATTTGAGCTTTATGCTTCATCATTAAATTCATCCTCATCCTCGTGCCGGTCCTCAAACCGTGTAAATTCGCGCTGAAACGACATCCGCACGCGCCCCGTTGAACCATGCCGATACTTCGCGACATCTACTATCGCCAAATTATCTGCATTCCGCTCATCCCCCTGCTGATAATAACTGGGACGATATAACAACATTACCACATCTGCATCCTGCTCAATCGCTCCTGAATCACGCAAATCGGATAGCTTCGGTAGATTATCTCCACGCCCCTCTGTAGCTCGACTCAACTGCGAAAGCACCATGACTGGTACTTCGAGTTCTTTTGCCATCGCCTTCATCGCCCCCGAAATAGCCATAGTCTCACGCTGACGCCCATCCCTAGCAAACTTCGAATAGTTCATTAACTGCAAATAGTCGATCACGATCAAACCAACCCCAAATCGATTCTTCAATCGCCGCGCTCGCGATCGCAACTCAACCGCCTCCAAGCCCGGTGTATCATCGATATAAATCTCCGCCTTCTCTAACGTATCAACCGCTCGCGTCAAGCGAGCATGCTCATCTGTAGTCATCCGCCGACCTCGCATCCGCTCCGAAGAGAGCTTCGCATGCGAAAAGAGCATCCGCTTCACCAACTGCTCACGAGACATTTCTAAACTAAAAACCGCCACAGGAACCGGATCGCCATGCAGACCGAGCGCCGCATTTTCTGCAATATTTAAGGCCAACGAGGTTTTCCCCATCGCGGGCCGCGCCGCCAAAACAACCATATCCGTATTGTTCAATCCGCCCAGTCGCTCATTTAATCCTATGTAACCCGTTGTCACCCCCGACATTAACTGATTCGGATCTCGATTCTCAATTTCCGTAAAAGCTGAACGAATCGAATCTTTCCATGGCGGAGCCTCTTGCTCACTGCTACCGCTCAAATCAAACAGCGCCCCCTCAGCCTCACCAATCAGCAAAGACGCTTCCTGGTCATCCTGATAGGCCGACTCAATTGTCTCCACCGACTTTTCAATCAACCGACGACGTAGATATTTTTCCTGAACAATATCACAATAGTATTCTACATGCGCCGGGACCAGAGTGCTATCTTGCAGCTCAACCAAATAATCATAGCCACCCACCTTATCCAAGGCATCGTGCTCTTTGAGCCATTGACCAATCATCACCGCATCCATCGGAATGTTCGCCTGACTCATATCCACCAACTGCTCAAAAAGCAATTGATGGCGGCGGTCATAAAAAGATTCAGCGCGCATACGGTGCGCCAATGATTTATCAATCGATCCCGTCGGATCTAATAGAATGGATCCTAGAACCCCCCGCTCTGCTTCTGCACTATGCGGAGGGATTCTCAGCGAGCCTGCCTCGCCCGGCATCATTTTTCTTCAACAATCCAGACCTTGAGGGTCGCTTCCACATCCGCATGAAGCTTGATCGCAACATCAAAGACACCCACTTCATGAAGTGGCTGATGCAACTTAAATTTTGAACGCTCAATTTCGAAACCTTCAGCCGCCAATTTTTCAATTAACTGCGGCGCACCAACAGAACCAAACATCTTCCCGTTTTCGCCCACTTTCACTTCAATTCTGCATTCTAAATCAGCCAACTTCTTCGCAATCTCTTCAGCCGCACCTTTCGCTGTTTCCAATTCAATCAACCGAGCAGCTCGCTTTTTCTCAACCTGACGTCGCCGACCTTCCGTCACTTCGGTTGCATATCCCTGAGGAAGAAGGTAATTCCGCGCATAGCCATTCGCGACTTTCACCACGTCACCCTCAATTCCCAAGCCTTCAACTTGGTCCACTAATAAAATTTCTACTGCCATGACTTATCTCCTACCGTAATAATCCCATTGTTCGTGCACTACGAATTGCTTTTTTGATTCGACGCTGCTGTTGGGCATTTGCACCCGTCAAGCGACCCGGTAATATTTTACCTCGATCCGTCATAAATTTTTTCAATAATTCAGCATCTTTATAGTCAAAAGATGTAACTCCGCGTAACAACTCAGGATCACTCTTATATTCATCATTATCTCTACGTGGCATATTCCTACTCCTTAAAAAATTAATCTACTTTTATTAAAACGGCACATCATCATCGCTTGGAGGCTGAACAATCGGAACGGGACCTGCCGATCCACCGCCAGGATCAGAAGCCGCATTACCACTCCCCCCCCCTGCACTCAAAAATTGAACGCGCTCAGCACGAACCCGTAACTTACTCCGCTTTTCGCCCTGCTGACTCTCCCATTGATCAAACTGCAAACGACCCTCCACAAAAACAGGTGATCCCTTCTGCAGATATTCGGTTGCAGTTTCGGCCTGACGACCCCAAACCACAACATCCACAAAACAGGTTTGCTCAATCGTCTCCCCCGCCTTGTTCTTAAAACTCTCATTGACCGCTAAACCCAGATCTGCCACCGCACTGCCAGAAGGCGTATATTTCAGCTCCGGATTGCGCGTCAGATTCCCCATTAGCATTACACGATTAAAACTAGCCATCTCTTATCCCTCGTCTGAAGCCTCAGCCACTACCACATCCGCCACAGGGTCAATCGATCTAAACTGATGGCGGAATACATTCGTACCCAACTTCAAGCGCGCTTTAAAAGTATCCATCTGATCAGCACCCAGCGAAAAAACCAATACCACATAATAACCGCTCTTCTGCTTATCCATCATCCGAGCAAACTGTTTCTTACCCATCCGAACAGAGGAATCCAACGATCCACCCAACTTCACTAATTCTTCCTTCACAAGCTCAATAGCCTGATCTAAGCCCTCTTCATCTAGTGCTTCCGGAAAAATAAATAATCCTTCGTATACTTTACTCAACGTCTTTCTCCTTCTACTGCATCGTCTAACGTGCAGCCATTATATCGACTCATGGTCAGATTAGGACCGATCGAAAAGAAGCTTTCTACCGCATCCGCTGCCCGCTCGACAACCTTTTCCACTTTTAAATCCTCATCCGCCCGAAAGCGGCCCAGCACAAAATCAATCATTTGTTCCCCTGCAGGTCGAGGGCCAACCCCCACGCGCAACCGCGCAAATTGATCCGACTGAAGCCAATCTATCATTGAACGCAACCCATTATGCGTTCCTGCCGATCCTTTCGTCCGCACCTTTAACAAACCCAATTCAATTTCCACATCATCCAGAATTACAATCAAATCATGGATCTCTATTTTCCAGCGCCGCATTGCCTTCCAAACCGCCTGCCCACTGCTATTCATGAACGTAGTTGGCATAAGAAGGATGGCAACTTCATCTCCGCATAGCGTCTTCACGAAACAACTCGGAGAAAAAAACCCTTTTTTTAACTTTACTGATTGTCGTGTTGCTAAACTTTTCACGACATCAAATCCAATATTATGTCGCGTGTGTTCGTATTCCAGACCTGGATTACCCAATCCAACAACCAGCTTCAAAATAATCTATCCCCTCTACTCCTCGCTCGGCTTTTCCGTAATCACTTCCGGTTCTGCCGCAACATCTCCATCCTCATCTTCTTCCTGCTCTACCTTCGGCGCTGAAACGCCAGCTACCACGGCATCCGCATCGCTTAAAATAGCCACCTTATTACCTAGTTTTAAATCTGACACATGAAGAGCGCTTCCAATTTCTAGCTCCGATACATCCACATTCACCGTTTCAGGCAAATCAGCGGGTAAACATTCCACCAAGATTGTGTGCATCACATGATCGAGCAATCCACCTGCCTTAACCCCTTCAGGCTCTCCGACTAATTCCAAAGAAACTTCCACCTGAAGCGTCTGGTTAGCCGCCACTCGCTGAAGGTCTAAATGCATTAATTCACCCGATACCGGATGATGCTGCACTTCTTTAAGTAACACAGAAACGGCGCCTTCTCCTTCTAGATTAATATCCACCAGAATCGTTTCTGAGGCATGATTATGAAACAACTGCTCCACCGCATGTGTTTCTAGTTCAACCGCCATCGGATTCGAATCAATTCCATAAATAACACCTGGTAACGATCCGGTACAACGCATTCGCCGCGAGGCAGATGTACCTTCTAAACTTCGCTTCTTCACACTTATTTGCTGTGCTTCCATTTTCTTCTCCTACTTCTCAATCTCAAACAGCGAGCTAACTGACTGACCATTGTGAATGCGCATAATCGCCTCCGCCAATAAAT
>MDSV01082487.1_pt1 | contig 12973 bp, 11 predicted proteins | sample 810851 | NCBI WGS metagenome assembly MDSV01 (sample SAMN05326640, study PRJNA326480) | marine metagenome | isolation source: seawater | place: Atlantic Ocean: North East | collected 2012 | reverse complement strand
CATCTGTGTTTATTACCACATGATTGAAACCACCAAAAGCTGTTGCAATTTGATCTTGTATTCCTATTGTCTCTTCTAATTTATTTCTTTCAATATCATATGCTTCTTGCGCTAACTCATATTCATTGGGCTTTTTTCCATTTGCGGCATGCAAGCTATGGTTTAAAGCAACTGTAAATGCAGAGCTTGATCCAAGTCCACTTCCACCTGGTAAATCACCTGTATATGTAATATCTAAACCTAAGTTTACTTTCATGGTTTCTAAGCTATGCCTTACAATTGGGTGTTTTATTGATTTTATGGAGCTAACATCCTCAGCTATTCTCCAAGAAACTCTATATCTTTTTTCTTGAAAGGGTGGCTTAACTCTAAGTGTTATATAACAATAATGATTGATTGCTAGAGATAAAAATGCTCCGCCATGTTCGCTATACCATTCTGGATAATCTGTTCCGCCACCAAAGAAAGAAACCCTATATGGCGCTCTTGAAACTATCATGTATAACCCCTTTTTATTATATTAAAGCCATTTCTTAACTGAGGCTCTGTATACTAACTCACTAATTGGACAGTAAAATACATCAAAAAACCATCGTATTCCTCGGAAATTATATCCACTTTTAAAAGTTTCAATAATTTTATTTGATGACAAAGTTAACATATAATATGCAAATAGTAACGATATATTATGAGCTTTAAAATCTGCAAGTTTATTATATTTATAATATGAATCTTTGTAGACACTCATAAAATTTTCGGCAATTTCAATATGCTGGTATCTAATTGTCAAAAGGTTCTTTCTACTTAATGTATTAGAGTTTTTATGGGCAGACATCCTATACAAAATTTTTTCTACCACATAATTTTTTTTATTTAGTAGACATAGTCTAATTAAGTGCTCTCTATCATTAACATAAAGGTCATCTCCAAAAATTGATTCCGTTCTTAAATTACCATAATTTTCAAAAAGACTTTTCTTATAAAAATGTCCCATTGCGTGCTTAAATAATATATTATTTAACTTCAATTTAAGATTTTTTTTTGAACAAGAAGACATAAGAACTTTGCCATCATGCAATCTTTCTATTTCAATTCCATAAGAAAAAATGTCATATTTATGATTTTTAATATATGCATTTGAAATTTCACTAAGCATATTTTCTTCGTAATAATCATCCGAGTGTAAATAACCAATAAGATCTCCTGATGATAATTCTATTCCTTTATTTTGAGCCTTTGTTGCACCACCATTTTCTTCCCTGATAAAAATATTAATTATATCTTCATTTTTTTTTATAATATCTATAGTTCCATCAGTAGAATTTCCATCAAGCACTATACACTCGAGATTTTTATATTTTTGTTTTCTTAATGAATCAAATGTTCTTTGAATAGTTTTAGCTGAATTAAGACTTGTAATTATTACTGTTATTTTTGGAATTTTAATCACTATTTTTCAAAGCCTCTATTAATTTCTCATATTGATATTTATTTGTAATAATCTTATTTAGCAAATTTTTTTTTTCAAGTAATTTTATAAAGCTAATAATATTATTGTCAAATGTATCAACTTTACACCATATTATAAATAGTATATTAAATATAAAATTACTTGTTAGCCATCCTTTGCTTCCTCTAAAATGGAAAAATCTTAACTTCTTAATAAAATTTATCGAAACATGGTTCAGATAATTTATTTCTTTAAATTCAACCTTTTCTTTATGTATTTCTTGTGCAAGTTTTTTTGCTGCTTTTAGAGCTTTTTTTTGAACCTTATAAGATATTAACTCTGAAAATGATTTATACCCAAGCTTTGTTCTTTTAATTCTCTCATGAATATTTAGGCCCGTAAGTATTTTTTCACCATCAAAATTAATTTTATTATCTACGATACTTTTATTATATTTATTTCCAAATCTGTTTAGATAAAATGATACAGTTTCTTGGTAAGTATCTGGTCCAATGCATGGGCTCCAGCACCCTACTGTATCAACCCATTTTTTTGTATAAAAAGAGAAATCAGGTTTGAATCCACATTCCCATATATTAGAATATTTAATATTCTTATACTGTGAACATCTAATTCTAAAAATTTCTCCGCTCTTATTTTCTTGTAAGTATTTTAATAATACTAAATCCCAATTTGCTGTATTTATTATTATATCATCAGATAAACATGCAATAATTTTCACGCTACTGGAAGTTTCTTCTTTTAAAAGGTTTAATGGTTTCCAAGCATCATTAAAATTTTTTATTATATTTGTCTCAATATATCTAATTGGACTTTTATAGTCTTTATTAAGTTCAGATATTTTTTTTTTCATACTAATGTCATCTTTATCAATATGAACAAGTATTTCTAAACTATTTGGGTTACTTATATTATTTAAAAAAGATTTTGAAAAATTTTCAAATTTCTGCGGTTTGTTTGAATTCAAATGAAGAGAAAATATTTTTTCAGTATTATTCAAAATATTAATTTATTTCCTATACTAGATTATTTTTTATATCATTAAAATGATCTTTAGCTTTAATGATATTTTCTTGGTCAAAGTGTTCCGGATACACAACAGGCATATTTTTAAGCGATATTTTTTTCCAATCATTATCAATTTTCTGCATAGCCCAATATCCACCCCACGAACTCACATCACCAAAGATCTCATTTATTGCAATGGTTACGCCTGGATGATAATTTCTTTCCGTTTTTGGATCTCGAATGAAATCTTTATTTTTGCTATTAATTGCAAAATCTTTGTCTATGTCTTTCATCTGCATATTTAAATCGTCACCACATATAATTCCATGATTTTCAACCAATCTTAAAGACTCTAAAATATCTTTTTTAACAAAATCATAGGTATGATCTGCGTCTATGAAAATTACGCTATAAGACTCATCTTTTAAAAACTTTAAAATATTTTCGCTTTTTCCTCGAAAATGTTGCGTAACTATTGAATTTGGGACTGTACTAATATTATGTAAGAAAACTTTATATGCAAAGTCTGACTCTAATAATTTTTCCATTTCAATCACATATTCGTTATCTTGATGTTCTTCCAAATTAAAGAATGGCTTCCAAGCATCAATACATGTTAAGTTTCCTTTGCCATCCGCGTATTCTTTTAGTCCCTGAGCCCAAGATAATGCAGAAGCACCAAACCATGAACCAATTTCCATTATAGATATATTTTTATTTATATGTGACAGGTACCATATTGTAGCAATCATAAACATATGTCTAACTGGTGCACTCAAAATTGCATTTTTATGTTTAAAGTATGGTTTTCCTTTTTCGAAATTATCTGATGTATTTTTATTAGTCATTCTATCTTGTTAAATATGCTTCGCCGTTCTTTTCAACCATTTTTCTCCAGTAATCTAAAAGATCTGAAATAGTTTGCTCGTAGCTATATTTAGGCTCCCATCCTGTATGATTTTTAAATTTTTTAGTATCTGGTATTTGTAAATCTGCGTCTATTGGTCTAAGTCTTTCAGGATCTTGCTCAATAATTATCTTTTCTTTAATAGTAGATAAGCTTATGAGATCATTTAAAATTTGTTCAATTTTGCATGAGTGTGTTCCTCCTATATTGTAATATTCTCCAGAAATCGGGTTAATAGTCACTAACATAAAGTAAGCTCTTACAGCATCTCTTACATCAGCTATAGTTCTCATAGAATCCAAATTTCCAACTTTTATAATAGGTTTTATTATTCCCTTTTCTGCCATAGCAATTTGCTTCGCAAATGTTGATTCAGCAAAAACATCTCCTCTTCTTGGGCCTGTATGTGTAAACATTCTGGTTGTCATAACTTTCATTTTATATGCTTCGGCATAAAATCTTCCTACCATATCTGTTCCAATTTTTGATATAGCATATGGAGAAGCAGGATGAAATGAACATTCTTCATTGATCGGAAGTTTTTCTTTAGGAACTCTTCCAAAAACTTCTGAGGATGCACACACATGAATAATAGAATCTGGAGAATACTTTTTCAAAGCCTCTAATAAAGACGAGGTTCCAGATATATTAGTTGCATATGTGTCTAAAGGAGCTTCAAAACTAGTTTTTGGATAACTTTGCGCTGCAAGATGAAATGTGTAATCTGGCTTTACATTTTCAACTACTAAATCTAAAGACTGTGAATCTCTTAAATCACCATAATGCAAAAATACTCTATCTTTTTTATTAATATTAGGTATTAAATTTTCTATATTATCTAAAGGACTTCTCCATCGAATTAGACCATGTATCTCCCAATCTGTTTCTCCAAGAAGAAATTCTGCTAAGTGAGAGCCTACCATGCCTGTAATACCTGTTATAAATGCTTTCATTATTTTACTCTTGAATTAACGAACTCTTTGATTTTACCAGTAACATAGTATATTGCATCATTAGATAGTGATTGATGAACTCCAACTGAGAATCCATTATCCATAATATGATCAGAATTATTTAATACGCCAGAAATTCTATGTTCAAATAATTTATTAGCAGGTTGTCTGGCAAGGTTTCCAGCGATAATTGGTCTTGTTTCAATTCCATTTTTATTTAGAAAAGAACATATTTCATTTCGATTAAAAAATTTATCATTTTTTAATATCATGGGAAAACCAAAATGTGTATTTTCTGAATTTTTTGTAGTAACTTGAAAGGTAAAAAAATCACTAAGACTTTCAAGATCAGTAAGGTATTTTTTTGCATTACCTTGCCTTGCTTTTATAAAATCATCAATTTTATCTATTTGTAGTAAACCCATTGCTGCTTGAGGTTCAGTTATTCTCAAATTATAACCATCATTTACAAATAAAAACTTTGGATCAAAATCCTCATAGAGATTAGTCCATTTTTCTTTATTTTCTACTTGCCTGACCCATCCATGAGCTCTAACTATTCTCATCATCTCCGATAAATCATAATCATCAGTAACACAAATACCCCCTTCAAGAGTAGTTATATGATGTGAATAATAGAAACTAAAACTCGCAACTCTTCCAAAGCTTCCTACATATTTATTTCGATATTTTGCGCCCATTGATTCGCAACAATCTTCTATTAGCATTAAATTATATTTTTTACATATTGATATAATGTCATCCATTTCGCATGGATTACCATATATAGGCACAGAAAATATTGCTCTCGTTTTGTCAGAAATTGCATCTTCAATTTTATTACTATCCATATTAAAAGTATTAAGATCACAATCAACATATACAGGGACTAAGCCCATTTGTATTACTGGCCATACTGTAGTTGACCACGTTAAGGCAGGTAAAATTATTTCATCGCCTTTATTTAGATTATCTCTTGTAAGCTGGCTAGTTAACACAGAAAGCATAAGTAAATTTGCTGACGATCCAGAATTATTTGAAACACCATGACTATATGAGTACTTGTTACAATATTTTTTTTCAAATTCTGTAACTTTTTCTCCCATTGTGACTTTTGTTGTAAGCATTTGATTTGTAAATGCAATAATTTCATCTGCATTAAAAGTAGGTTCATGAAGTCTTACAATTGGTTTATTTATATTAAATTCGTTATTTTGGTTATCATCCCAACATTTTTTTATTGCATTTTCTAAATTTTCTTTATTATTCATTTTTAAAATGGTCCTTTAAATGAGTTTATTTCTTCCCTAGATATTTTTTCTGGCTTCCAGTTTTTATCACCATTACACATTTGGTTAGCTCTTATGGCAACATTTTCAGGGTCTGGATAAAATCCATCTTCTAAAACTCTAGTAGTAGGGCATGGCGATTCTAAATATCCCATTCTATCAAGTTTTAAGCTTGAGCAATTGATTCCAAGGTCAGCAATTATCTCTGAAGAAAATCCACAAGTGAGCCATCCGTTATCTACAACTAAAACTTTTTTAGTTTTATTAGCTGATTTTCTTATTATTTCATAATCTATAGGTGATAAGCTTACTGGATCTATTACTTCAGCACTTATGCCAATTTCTTTTAACGCTTCTGATGCCCTTATACAATCAGTAACTGTATAGCTTACACCAACTAATGTGATATCTGTTCCTTCTATTAAAACTCTTCCTTTGCCAAATTCAACTTCATATAATTTTTCTGGAACATAACCAGTATTCGAATATAACATTCTATGTTCAACAAAAATTACAGGGTTATTATCTCTAATGCTTGCAATAAGACATCCTTTTGCATCATGCGGGGTTGTTGGCGCAACTACTTTTATTCCTGGAACATGCATAAAATATGAATGAAATGCCTGACTATGTTGAGCACCCTGCCCCCAACTTCTTCCAATAGCAGCTCGAACGACAAAAGGTACTGAGTGTTCTCCAGAGGACATATATCTTAACTTTGCAGCCATATTGACTAGTTGATTCATACATAACAGAAGGAAGTCCATTCTCTGATGAACATAAATTGGTCTTAATCCTGCAAGTGCTGCACCGATTCCAACACCAGTCATTGCATCTTCGGATAATGGCATATCAAAACTTCTTTTTTCACCAAATACCTTATGAAGATCTTTTGAAGTTCCATAATGCCCTTTTTGATCATCAACCCCAAGACCGTATACAAAAACAGAATCATCTTTCTTCATTTCTTGATAGCAACCTTCATATATTGCTTGACCATAATTAATTTCTTTTAAATTATCCATACACTTCTTCTGTAATTTCCGATAGTTCTGGAAAAGATGATCTCTCCGAATACTTAATTGCATCGTCAATTTTAGTATTTACCTCATGTTTAATATTTTTAACATCTTCTTCGGATAATAATTTTTCCATTCTTTTTAGATCATCATTTTTAATAGCATCATCTAATTCTTTATCTGTTCTAAATTTTATATGTCTATCTTCACTTGGTCCTACATGGTCTCTCCATCTTGTAGTTGAGCACTCAATTAACATAGGGCCTAAATCTTTTTTAATTTTTTCTAATGAGTTTGCTGCGGCATTATAAAAATCTTCAGTTGAAATACCTTTGACCTTAAAAGACTTTATCCCAAATGAATTTGCTCTATCAGAAATTGAATCACCAAGCATTCGTTTTCTTTGATGTGTATAAATAGCATATTTATTATTTTCACAAACAAACAGGATAGGAAGTTTGTGCAAGCTTGCAAAATTTAACGACTCCCAATAAACACCTTCATCAACGGCGCCATCTCCGTGATAACAAATTACTACACCTTCATTATTGCTATATTTCTGAGCATATGCATATCCAACTGCCTCTGGAATAGCTGAAGTTACAATAGCTGATGTTGTCATAAAATTAACCGACCAATCGCTTAAATGCATTGATCCAGCTTTTCCTCTAGATGAACCATCAACTTTACCATATAATTCAGCCCACATTTGGTCAAGGCTACCCTCACGCGCTAAGTAATGAGCATGTCCTCTATAATTACTAAATATAATATCTTCTTTATTTAGTGCTAAGCTTACTCCAACAGCTATAGCTTCTTGCCCTATTGACAAATGAACTGGGCTTTTAATTTTATCAGTATCGTATAATTCAATTATTTTTTCTTCACTTTTCCTAATCAGATAAAATAAATGATATGCTTTTTTTATGTCAAATTTTTTCATATAGCGATTGGTTTTTCCGAAAAATAATGTCCAGGCTGAAATAACATTTTTTTTCTGCCTGTTGTCTTATATTCTCTTGAATATTTTTTTAGACTACTTTCAGTTATTATTCTTATATCTAAACTAATTCTTGTTACATTTGTAAGATTATTTTGAGTACAATGCAAACATCGTGGATCAAAAATTATAAAATCACCATAATTCATTTGCAAAGCTGACGATTTTTTTCTTAATTCACTAATCCATTCCCTATCATATTGTACATTTTCTGCAAATAATTCAAAGTCATAGTTGCATTTTTTATAAAAGTTTAGGCTATCTTCTAGAGGAGTAATTCTCATACTGTTTGAATCATATACCTTAGTAAAAGGTATCCAAACATTATATTCATATGGAGGATGACCAAGCATGATATCTGTATGATATCTATCTTCCCACTCATAACCCTTTTGAAATGGAAAATGAAACCGAAATGTTGGAATATTTTGAAAATATATAGGCTCGGAGAATAAATTTGCAATACTATTTTTTAAAAATTTAATATATTCATTTTTAAAAGAGCTTGATATATCATAAAAATTAATTGAAACCTTATTTTGTTCAGTTTCATCTAATTCTTTTTTTGAATCATTTAAACACTTATGCAAATTTTCTAAGGGATTATCAAACTTATCTAACTCTTCTTTTTTTGCAAGCCCCTTTAAAACTAATTCATTTATTAAATTTTTTTTTAAAAAAATATTTTTAGTATCAAAATTATTTATTATTCTCCAAGAATCAAATTTTTCTTGCATATCACTTGGGCTTAGAAAGTCTTTCATAAATAATTCTTGGTCATTGCTCGAATCAAAAATTATTGTTTTCCCCATATGGCCTTTTTCTTTTTTATTATTCAGTGTTGATTTCATAAATTAAACTGTATCGTCTAATGTAAATGGCTCTCTTTGAGCATAAGAGCCAGATCTAAAATCAGTGTGCTCTTTAAGGTAAGTGCATAATAATGCATATCTATTATTATTTGAGTTATTCGTATTTGACGCGTGAACTAACCAACTATGAATTAGTAGAACGCTTCCTTTTTTTATATTTGGCGACTCCTGAACATACTTCTCCGGCACTAAAGTTTTTCTTATTGTTGCATTTGGATCTTGATTATCTGATTTAGTCATACCAGTATCAACTGTTTCTAAAGCCTCTTCATTATGAGTTTTAGGCCAAATAATTAACCCTCCATTATTTTTGTTTACGTTTGTTAATGCACACCAAGCTGAAATAAAAGAATCTGAAGATGCCTTTACATAAGTATTATCTTGATGAGGATTGAAACCGATTGTATTTGGGGGCATGAAAAAAAATTCAGTTTGAAGACCCAAAGCTGTATCTTTAAAATAGGCATTAATGAAACTTAAAAGTCTTTTGTTGGCCATAAACTTTTGAATAGTTTCTGAACTTTTATGAATATTCATTAGAGGAGTAAGATCGTCTGTAGGGCCTAAAACTTTATGAGCATGGTTAACAACATCATTACAATCTTTATCACTATAGATATCTTCTAGAATAATATAACCATTCTCTTTAAAAAACTCTAATTTCTCATCAAGATTTTTTATTTGCATGGCTTACTCTAATATTAATTTTCTTGAGATATTATCCTTTATATTTAGTAAATTTTCCAGTCCGTTATATTTAATACTACTAATATTAAAATTATCTGCGCACTTAATATCAGTGTCTCTATCACCAATTAGCAACATATTATCTTTTTTTATTTTCCATTTTACAGATATTTCTTGCAACATTCCTGTCTTTGGTTTCCTATTTTCACTCTCTATACTGTATTTAGGTATTGATCCATCAATATGGTAGGGGCAATAAAAAAATTCATTAATATGTGCACCATTTTTTCTTAATTGTTTTTGCATTTCAGCATGAAAATGATGCATATCCTTTTCTTTAAAAATATCTTTCGCAATACCAGCTTGATTTGTAGCTACAAAAACCAAAACATTTGAATCATTTAAATATCTAATTAAAGATATTGCTCCAGGATTCCATACTAAATCTGAGACTTTATGTGTATAACCGTTATCCACATTTAATGTACCATCTCTATCAAATACAACAGCTTTAGCTTCTTTCAACCATGGTAATTTATTTGCATGATTCAAACTTTCTGGTGTTCCGATATCAATAAAATAACCTTTAATCTCTGATCCTGAAATTCTTCCTTTTTTGGCAAGCTTTGTAAGAATATCCTCCTCAAATGAAAATTTTTTTAATGGTATATTTGAAAGAATATTTTTTCTTACGCAATAGATACCTCCATTGATAAAACCTTCTGAAATTTCTTTGTTTTTTTCAGAAAAATTTACTACTTTCTTTCCCGCTAAAGTTACACTTCCGTATCTACTGCAATCATTTTTTTTAATTAAAGCTACTGAAATATCGATATCAGTATTAAAGTTTTCTACAATTGAAAACCAGTTGCCATCAATTATTGAATCACCATTCATTAAAAAAAAATTATCGTCAAGATGTTTATATGCGTTGACTAAAGCGCCACCAGTGCCTAGAGGTTTTTTTTCTTTAATAATTTTTATTGAAATATCACTTAGACTATTATTTTTAAAATATGAGTCTACAATTTCAGCAGAGTGACCAGCAAGTAAAATAATTTCTTTAAATCCAAATATTCTTATTTTTTCAATTAAATATAACAAAAAAGGTTTATCTTTTATGTTAATCATAGGTTTTGGAAAATTTTTGGTGATTTCTCCTAATCGAGAGCCCTTTCCACCAACTAGTATCACGCACTGATTCATTATTATCTACTTAAGTAATTTTTATATATTTTTAGATTATAGTATATTTTTATTTAAAATCAGAGCTTTAATAATAATTATAATGTCTTTATACTTGATTTTACTAAAACAATAAAAATGTATTAAATGTCAAATAAAATAAGTGATATCAAAAATAACGAAGACTTACAGTATTCAAATAATAAGTGTACATATAAGAAGCTATTATCAATTCATCTGCAATCTAATAACCCTGACAACTTCAAAGGTTTTATAAAATCATTAGAAGATAATTTAATAGATCTTAATCTAATAGAGGTAGTTGTTAAGATTGATGACGATGATATACAAATGAACGATCTACTTTCTGATTTAGTCAAATCGTCACCGATAAATCTAAAATATATATCTACTCCTTTACTAGGAAATTTTTCTGATTTATGGAGATCTATGAATGATATGTTGCTTGTATGTGAAAAAGATTCTTATTTTCTTTGGAACATGAATGATGAAATGCGTATTCCAATAAAAGGCTGGGATCAAAAATTAAAAAAATATGTTGGTATGTTTCCCGATAACTTATTTAGATTAAGAACATCAGTATTTAGAAATAGGAATTATACAGACGAGTGGGAATGCTGTTTTGCTCCAGAGACATCAGCTATCACAACAAAAAAATGGATAGAAATATGTGGGGACTGGAATCCTACATTGGGGCCTGACACATTTAATCAGCTAGTCGCATATTATTTTAGTTACCATGACAGATTTAATAAAGATAAAGAAATTAGAGATATTGTAATTAACGATTTTAATTTTATAGGCGAAGGTGCGTTTTTAGGTCTAACCAAAAAACAAAGAATGAAACGGATATCAGAAACAATAAAACCATGGTTTAAATTAATATCGTATAAAACACTATTAGAGGCCTCGAGAAGATCACAAAAAATCAAAGCAAATATATATATAGATAAAGTTTTTAAAGGTCATCACGAAGCAGAAAAACTATACATTATAGATAGAGGTAAAGAAATAAGAATAATGCATAGCACGAAAAAGACTTTAGTAAGATTTCCATACAAATTACCAAGATTAAGAATTTATACAAAAAATTTCACAAGATCATTTCAATATTTTGAATATGCTGGTGGTGGTAAAGATTATAGAAGTTATAATAAAATATTTTATAAATTAAAAAAATATATTTACTATATTATTCTAAAATTCAAATTATTTTCAATTATAAATTTATATAGGAAAATTGGTATTACATACATAAAAATTATAAGAAAAAAGAACATAAAAAAAATACTAAAATTTTTGAAAACAGCCAAATTAATTATTTTTAAAGTATTAAAAAAAATCAAAGAAATACCAGGAGACACTTATATTTTTATTATTGAAGGAATTAAATATTTATTTCCTAGAACATGGGAAAAATATCAAAAGAAATATTTATATTATATAAATAAAAAGGAACTAAAAGATACTGATCTACAGTTTTTTTATAAAAAAATTAAATACAAAAAATTAATAAAATTTTTAAATAATAATGATTTATATTATGAAGACAAAATTTTTATTAAATACATAAAAATAGTCATGATATGCAAATTTTATAATATTAAAATTGAAAATGTTAACAATAACTTTGAATTAATTGAATCTCAAATTATAAATATTGATGATATTGTAAAAAACTACGATTTACATTTTAGTAATATTAAAAAAATTGATAATAGTATCAAGTGTATATTTAATTATAATTTAAGGAGTTTTTTGGATACTTAGCCAGTACCTTTCCATATTATTAAACTGTATGCTTCATGGTATCTGTCACCAAATCCAATTCTAAGTTCTTCTATAACTTTTGCTTTATTTTCTTTTTCAAATTTTTTTATATTTGTAATATATTTTCCTAGATAATTTCTTTTTTTATGATAGCTTTTAGCGAGCATATCAAATAAATTTTCTTTATCATAAAATTCATATATTGGTTCTAAATGAATACACAAACAGTTACTTTTACAAAGTTCATGTAATAAATTTTCATAGTTCTCACCAAGTTGTTCAAGAGCATGGAAACTTATTACCGTTGTATCCTTATCAACTGCTAAGCTTTCCCAGCCATTCATATCAAGCATATTAAACTGTTTTGCAGCAATATCTCTACCTGTAAATTCGCTAATCTTTTTTATTATTGGCAATGATGCGCTCGCCCAATCAGAGGCTGTAATACTAATACTTTTGTCTAGGTCTGTAGCTGCAAGCAATGTTCCACTGCCAGTCCCACAACCCAGTTCTACTAAATTACTTTTACTTCCTGCATATTTTTTAAGAATTACTTTTCTAATAATTTGGTCATATTTATAAACAAAATTTTCTGTTAATGCTTTTATGTAGTTTCCGTCTAATCTCATAATATTATGATGATCAAAATATTGTGGCATAATTTTATCAGGAGTAAAATCATCTCCAATAGATTCTAAAATTTCTCCCCAACCTTTCTCCCAAATATTATTATTATTATCACCTGAGATCCTAAGATTTTTCATATTAATTTTTCTTAATATTGATTCTAT
>MDSV01165456.1_pt1 | contig 12975 bp, 9 predicted proteins | sample 810851 | NCBI WGS metagenome assembly MDSV01 (sample SAMN05326640, study PRJNA326480) | marine metagenome | isolation source: seawater | place: Atlantic Ocean: North East | collected 2012 | reverse complement strand
TTGACCACAAAAGTTAGCCAACTCACTGCTGGAAACCAACTTGACGATCAATTCAACATTGGACCTCTTGTTCGTGAACATGATGCTCGACGGGTAAACGATTGGCTTACTCAAGCACAAAGGGAAGGAGCAGAACTCCTTTGCGGAGGCGAACGTCAAGGTGCGGTAATCCAACCAGCTGTACTAGGTAATGTTACAAGTAAAATGCGAATAAGCTGCGATGAGCTATTTGGCCCGGCTATTGGTGTTACGAAGGTAGAAAGTATTAATGAAGCAATTCATTTAGCAAATAACACTCGATTTGGTCTTAGCGCTTCAGTTTTCACACAAAATATTAACAATGCGATTCGATTTGCCCGTGAAGTAGATAGCGGAAGCCTACACATCAACTTCGGAACTGCTTGGAGAGCTGAGGCAATGCCTTATGGAGGGCTTAAACAAAGCGGTATAGGCAAAGAAGGCCCTAAGTACGCGATTGATGAGATGACAGAAACCAAAATGGTCATCATCCACTGATCGCTTGGCCAAGCAAGTTGGGGCTGGTAAGTTTCTTACCTATTTTTGGTATTATGAAACGTTTCATTACCCTGTTTACTCTTATCTCTGGATTGGTCGCTGTAGCCCAAGCCAAATCGGATAGACCCAATATCCTTTTTGTATTCACTGACGACCACGCTCCTCATGCCATTGGCGCTTACAATGGCTGGCTCAAGTCAGTCAACCCAACTCCAATAATCGACAAATTAGCTAAGGAAGGCATGCTTTTTGAAAAAAGCTTCTGCTCGAACTCCATTTGCGGACCAAGCCGAGCAGTAATACTTAGCGGTAAACATAGCCATAAAAACGGTTTTATGAATAATGGCAATTCGTTCAATTGGAATCAGCAAATTTTCCCAAAAATTTTACGTAAAAACGGGTATCAAACTGCTATCTATGGAAAAAGTCATTTAAAGGGCAAACCACAAGGTTTCGACGACTGGGCGGTATTGCCAGGTCAAGGATTGTACTATAACCCGGATATGATATTTGCTGATGGCCGTCGTCGTATCAATGGATACTGCACTGACGTGGTCACAGATCTCGCAGTAAACTGGCTTAAAAACAAACGTAACAAGAACAAACCATTTATGATGATGGTTCAGCACAAAGCACCACATCGTAACTGGATGCCCGCATTACGTCATCTCACACTTTATGATGATATCACTATTCCCGAACCACCAACTCTGTTCGATAAATGGGAGGATAACGCCCCTCCGGCACGTCATCAGGAACTGGAGATTGATCGACACATGGATCTAAACTACGACCTGTTCGTCGACTTAACTCCAGATTTCGAACAACCACCTTCTCAAAAACGACAGGACCGATCAGCATGGTTCAATATGAAACGCATGAGCAATGAGCAATTAACCAAATGGAGAGAAGCCTATGCTCCTAAGGATGAAGCTTTTCATAAGGCAAATTTGAAAGATAAAGAATTGGTTCGCTGGAAATTTCAGCGTTACGCCAAAAACTACTTGCGTTGTGTCAAGGGCGTCGACGAAAGCATCGGACGACTGCAGGACACTCTCAATGAACTTGGCCTAGCCGATAATACAATAGTAATATACTCATCAGATCAGGGTTTCTATATCGGAGATCACGGCTGGTATGATAAGCGGTGGATGTATGAAGAATCTCTTATGATGCCGTTCATAGTTAAGTGGCCTGGAGTGACTAAATTTGGTAGCCGGGATAATCATCTTATACAGAATATTGACTATGCACCGACATTCTTGGAAATGGCAGGCGCCCCGGTACCAAACGACATGCAAGGTCGCTCACTCTTACCTTTGCTCAAGGGAAAATCTCCAGATAATTGGCGTGATAGTATTTATTATCATTATTATGAATATCCAAGCGTACACATGATACCGCGCCATTACGGTATTCGTACTCAAAGATATAAGCTAATGCACTTTTACCAATTTGGAGATGAATGGGAATTGTATGATCTGAAAACAGATCCGGATGAACTTAATAATATATATGGCAAACCTGAACACGCCAAACTTCAAAGTCGAATTAAGAATCGCTTAACTAAGCTCCAAAGTCATTACGAAGATAATAGTAATATTTCCGAAAAACCAGATGAATGGAAAGCCAGAATGAGGAATAAAAAATAATCCGACTCTAAAAAAGGCCTTTTGACTAATAGGTTAAATTAAACTAATAGTTGTCGAGCGTATTTTGCTAAGGAGCTAAGAAAATTGTTTGGTTAAATGGTCGATTTGGTTTTTGTGCAAAAACCGCATTCCCCATTTTTTCCTACAGAATACTTTCCATATAAAAGTAGAGTTCAAATTATTGTTTTCATCTAATGAACGATATAGATCCTGTTGAGACTAACGAGTGGCTCGAAGCAATTAATTCTGTCATAAAGACAGAAGGCATTGAACGAGCTCAATTTCTTGTTGAGCAAGTCATCGATGAAGCTCTCGCCAATGGTGTCGATTTACCAACAGGGATTCACACACGATACTGTAATACTATACCACTATCCGAAGAGCATCCCTACCCTGGAGATATTACCATTGAGCGCAGAATCCGGTCCATTATCAGATGGAACGCCATAATGATGGTACTTAGAGCTTCTAAGAAAGATCTGGAACTAGGGGGACATATGGCCTCATATCAATCAGCTGCCACCTTTTACGAAGTAGGGTTCAATCATTTTTTTAGAGCACCTAATGAACAAGACACTGGCGACTTGATTTATTATCAAGGACACATATCACCAGGAATCTATGCCCGCGCTTTTGTCGAAGGTCGGCTTACCGAAGAACAACTCGATAACTTTAGACAGGAGGTACATGGCATTGGGCTTTCCTCATATCCTCATCCAAAATTGATGCCAGATTTCTGGCAATTTCCAACTGTCTCAATGGGACTTGCCCCTATCTCTGCAATTTATCAGGCACGCTTTTTACGTTACCTAGAAAACAATCAACTTAAAGACACTTCAAAACAAAGAGTCTTCGCTTTTCTCGGTGACGGTGAGATGGATGAGCCGGAATCCCGAGGAGCTCTCTCATTTGCTGCTCGCGAAAAACTCAATAATCTTTGTTTTCTGATTAACTGCAACCTACAGCGACTCGATGGGCCCGTAATGGGTAATGGTAAAATCATCCAAGAACTTGAAGGTCTATTTCGAGGTGCTGGTTGGCATATAATAAAAGTCATCTGGGGCGGAGAATGGGATCGCCTGTTCGCCAAAGATAAGAGCGGCAAGCTTCTTCAACTAATGGAAGAAACAGTCGATGGTGATTATCAAAATTTTAAATCCAAAGACGGTGCTTATGTTCGCGAACATTTCTTTGGAAGGTACCCAGAAACAGCTGCCTTAGTCGAAGACATGAGTGATGAAGAAATATTCGCACTTCGACGTGGAGGGCACGATCCCTCTAAAATCTATGCTGCACTAAAAAAAGCAGAAGAAACCGTTGACAGGCCTACTGTAATCTTAGCGAAGACTATCAAAGGCTATTCAATGGGAACTGCTGCCGAAGGCAAAAACATTGCTCATCAGGTTAAAAAAATGGATCTGTCGTCCATAATTCACTTGCGAGACCGACTTTGGCTAAATGATCGTGTTACCGATAATGAAATCCCTGATCTCCCTTATCTCACATTAGAAAAGGATTCTGCCGAATACAAATACCTTCATGCCCGCAGAAAGGCTTTACACGGATATCTACCACAGCGCTCCTCCAAATTCTCTGGCGATTTTAAAGTTCCAGAACTTGAAGAATTCGAAAGCCTATTGACAGAACAATCACGTGAAATATCTACAACGCTTGCTTTCGTTAGAACATTGAATATTTTACTGAAAAATAAATCCATCAGTGAAAATATTGTTCCAATTGTCGCCGACGAGGCTCGCACATTCGGCATGGAAGGTTTATTTCGGCAAATCGGAATTTATAATCCACATGGGCAAAACTACACACCTCAAGATCGTGAGGGTGTATCCTACTATAAGGAAACCATTAGTGGTCAGGTACTTCAAGAGGGCATTAACGAACTTGGCGCAATCGCTTCTTGGGTTGCTGCTGCTACAAGTTACAGCACACATGACCTTCCGATGATTCCATTCTATATTTTTTATTCTATGTTCGGTTTTCAAAGGGTAGGCGACATGACTTGGCTTGCGGGAGATCAACAAGCGAGAGGATTCCTGCTCGGAGCTACTGCTGGACGCACTACACTAAATGGTGAAGGGCTTCAACATGAAGACGGTCATAGTCATATACTCGCTAGTACAGTGCCAAACTGCATTTCATATGATCCAGCTTTTGCGTATGAGATGGCTGTAATAATTCAAGATGGGCTTCGCCGAATGTACGGTCCCGATCAAGAAAATATCTACTATTACCTTACTTTAATGAACGAGGCCTACTTCCAACCTGCTATGCCTAAAGGCGTGGAGGAAGGCATCCGTAAAGGAATCTACAAATTACTCAGTCAGGAAGGCAAAAAAACAAAAGTCCAACTTCTTGGATCTGGCACAATTCTCAACGAAGTAATTAAAGCATCAGAGATGCTTAGTTCAGAATACGGCATTGGTTCAGATATCTATAGTGTAACTTCGTTCAATGAACTTACACGAAACGGGCAAGATGTTATCCGTCACAATATGCTTAACCCTGATGAAAAACCGGAGACTCCATACGTTGCCGATGTAATGGGAAATGAACCGGCAATAGCTGCTACCGACTATATGAAAAATTATGCGGAACAAATCCGAGCATTTATTCCTGCGGAATCGTATTTGGTATTGGGAACTGACGGCTTCGGCCGATCTGATAGCCGGGAGAATCTCCGCACTCACTTCGAAGTCAATCGGCATTATATAGTTATCGCGACACTTAGCCAATTAGCCAAACGTGGAGATGTAAAAAAAGACACTGTCACTGAGGCCATTACAAAGTATGGAATAGACACTAGTAAATCTAATCCATTGTTCAGCTAACCTCGAATCATGGCAATCGAAATTCATCTACCTGACATCGGAACAGACGCAGCAGACGTAACAGAGATACTTGTTAGTATTGATGAACAAATTGAAGTCGATACACCTTTGATTAGTGTAGAGGGAGACAAAGCCGCAATGGAGATACCATCTCCAAATTCAGGAACAGTCAAAGAAATCAAGTTAGCAGTAGGCGATTCAGTTTCTACCGGCACGCTTATTCTGATGCTCGAACCCAATGAGGAAGAACCAACTAAGATTGAAGACACAACAGCTTCGGAAGAAAAAAAAGCAAACGAACCAAAGATTGTTTCTAAAAACATTCTCTTACCAGACATAGGTTCGGATGAAGTAAACGTGACTGAAATTCACGTCGCGACTGGTGATGAAGTTCAAATAGAACAACCTATTATCAGTGTGGAAGGAGAAAAAGCTGCGATGGAGATCCCTTCCACCCATAGCGGTAAGGTTACTGAAGTAAAAGTGACAGTTGGAGAATCAATTAGCACTGGGACTTTATTACTAATTATGGAAACAGTTGAATCACCTGATAGTAAAAAGGTGAAATCAACAGCATCCCCTGCCCCAAAAACCCAGCAGCTTGAACAAGAACCAGTTCAAAACCAGGTAAAACAATCCATTAAAAGACAAAGTGGATTTGTAGAAAATCAAGAATTTGCTCACGCCTCTCCATCTGTACGGCGCATAGCTCGTGAATTTGGAGTGGACCTGGCTAAAGTCCGTGGCTCCGGACGCAAAGGACGCATCATCAAAGAGGACGTCCAAAACTACGTCAAAGAGGCACTTCGAGTTTTAGATTCCGAAGGTAGTGGAGGAGGCCTTGGGCTACTACCTTGGCCAGATATTGATTTCAATCAGTTCGGCGAAACTGAGACGGAAAAACTTTCGAAAATAAAAAAACTTACTGGAGCTAATTTACATCGTAATTGGGTTAAAATTCCTCATGTCACCCAGTGGGATGAAGTAGATGTAACCGAACTTGAAGCTTTACGCAAAGAACTGAATTCCATCGAGGCAAAAAACGAATCAGGCATCAAGTTTACTCTACTTGTATTTGTAATGAAGGCAGTAGCCAAGGCTTTACAGGAATTGCCACCAATGAATTCGTCTCTATCCAATGACGAGCAAAGTATAATATTAAAAAAATACGTCAACATTGGCATTGCTGTAGATACTCCCAATGGCTTGGTAGTCCCGGTCGTGCGAAATGTTCACGAAAAAAGTTGTGTCCAATTGACTAAGGATCTACGCGAACTTTCCAGTAAAGCTAGAGATGGAAAACTAACCAAAAATGACATTACCGGAGGAACATTTACCATTTCCAGCTTAGGCGGATTAGGAGGCACTTCATTCACCCCTATCATCAATGCGCCAGAAGTTGGCATCCTAGGCCTGTCGCGCGCTGATCAAAAGCCAATATGGAATAACGATACCTTTATACCTCGCCTCATGCTACCAATGTCTCTTTCTTACGATCATCGTGTAATCGATGGGGCTCAAGGAGTTAAATTTCTGAATATTCTTAAAGAAAGTATCGTTACGGTCAAAGAGGAATTACAGGCGCGATGAGTAACGAAATTAAAACACAGGTAGTCGTAATTGGATCAGGACCAGCCGGCTACTCTGCTGCATTTCGCGCAGCAGACCTTGGATTAGAAACGGTAATTGTAGAACGTTACCCCCAACTCGGCGGGGTCTGCCTAAATGTTGGTTGTATACCCTCAAAAGCATTACTGCATCTGGCAAAAGTCATAAAAGAAGCGAAAGCTCTAAGCTCCCATGGTGTCAATTTTGGGGATCCAAAGATAGACTTACCAAAAGTTCGTGAGTGGAAAGAAAAAGTTATCGGTCAACTTACTAGCGGGCTTGGCAGTATGGCTAAGCTTCGAAAATGTCAGATTATAGATGGTATTGGAAAATTTATCGGACCAAATACTTTATTGGTCGAAAGCAATAAAGGAACGAGTACTATAACTTTCGAAAATGCCATCATCGCTGCAGGATCCAAACCTATTCAACTTCCTTTTATTCCACACGACGATCCACGCATCTGGGATTCAACCGACGCACTTGAACTAAAGGAAGTTCCAAAACGCCTACTTCTCATGGGAGGTGGCATTATTGGATTGGAAATGGGCATGGTTTATCAGGCACTTGGATCCAAAGTTGAAGTTGTAGAAATGTTAGAACAAGTCATTCCTGCCGCTGATAAGGACATAATTAGAACCTTCACTAAGGCAACTAAAGATGTATATGAATACATAATGGAAACCAAAGTGACCGCAGTCGTACCTAATGATAACGGCATCGAAGTTACGTTTGAAACAAAGGATGGAAGAACCAATATAAAAGAGTACGACGCCGTCCTTGTTGCCATCGGCCGTTCACCTAACGGCAAATTTATTGATGCCGAAAAAGCCGGAGTTGAGGTAACTAATCAAGGTTTCATAACTGTCGACAAACAACTTCGAACAAACGTTTCACACATTTATGCTGTAGGAGATATTGTTGGTCAACCGATGCTTGCGCACAAAGGTGTTCACGAAGGACACATCGCTGCAGAAGTCATTGCTGGCAAAAAACATTTTTTTGAGCCTAAAGTAATCCCATCCATTGCATATACAGACCCTGAGGTCGCTTGGGTTGGTAAAACTGAAAAGGAAGCTATTGAACAAGGGATCAAATACGAAATCTCAGTCTTTCCTTGGGCTGCATCAGGTCGAGCATTAGCATCTGACTGCAGCAACGGTATGACTAAACTTATTTGGGACAAGGATTCGAAATGCATCATCGGCGGGGCAGTTGTTGGATCCAACGCTGGTGAATTACTTGGAGAAATAGGTCTCGCAATCGAAATGGGCTGCAACGCAGAAGACTTGGCACTTACGATTCATGCCCACCCTACACTTCATGAGTCGGTAGGCCTTGCTGCTGAAATATTCGAAGGCAGCATCACAGATCTACCCAACTCAAAGGCAAAAAAATAATTTATTTTTCAGCACGAAGTTCGAGTACAGTTTGAGCTAAAGCCTGCCCGATTCGAGTAAAAGTAATCGTGCTACCGAGGTAATGATAAGGAAAGTCAGACCCAATCTTAACCCATTCTTGTAAATTATCACGCCAAGTAGGAAAGGCTTCATCTGCACGTTTATCCCAATATATATCAGTTGGGATCGCCTTTACATTACCTTTAAAATCCAAAATGTCATTCATCGATAACTGGGCTTTTTTTACAATAGCCATATTACCCTTCGCCGGTTTAAATCCGTTCTGCCCCATAACACCAATCGCAATGGGCAATCGAGGCACGCCGAGTTCTTTACGGACATCACGTATAAGGTTTTCCATGTTTTTTGCGTATTCACCAGGCAAGTCTCCGTACATATCGTTCCACCCTTGAAACCAAACAAAACCAGCAATCTCGTAACCTCGACCATCATAATCCGGAAATCGCAACTTCATTTCACTGAGGGTTGTTTTAATTTCAGTCATCATTAAACGATAAAAGTGACCATAACTATCTAATACCTGCTTGTGGTACTCCTCCTTCTTAGCCTTTCGAATTTTATCTAATGACTCATTGCTTTTTTCTTCTACATCTTTTCGAGTAATTTTTGGATTATCTCTTTTTGCTTTATTCAATTCGCCACGAATTATTTTATTATAATCTCGCTTAATCAAGTTTTCGACAAGCTGATCGATTGATTCCTTGGACGGAGCCCCAGAACTGGGCGGTCTAAAATCACGACCAATACTCTTGCCTCCCCATGCAGTCTTAATCAACAACACTGGTTCTTCATAGTGGTTGCCCATAATATGACCAAATTGCAGTTCAAGCCCAATGCATCCTGGTGAACCATAACCAACTGTTAAATCACCACGGCGATCTAAGTAGTTAATCCAAACATCATTACGTTTAATATATTCCCCACCCTTGTGAAAATGTGCAAAAAAATCCTTGGTATCTAATGCTTTTATTTGGTGGTTAAGTAAAGGATCAATCTTTCCTTTACCTTCCATATTAGACTGTCCAGCTAATATAAAAACCTTAACAGGTTTAGTCTCTTCAGAAACAACACAAGCCACAAATGTTAGATTTACAAGTAAGAAAAGAAATCGAGTCATATATTTACTGGTGAAAAATTTATTTATTAAAACACAAAAACAACAACTTTATACTTGCAGCTGTCAATATGTACGAAGTAAATAACGAAAAGTAGTTGCCAGCAAATCATTTAATAAATGAACAAAAATATACGTAGAGGCTTTACACTAATTGAACTTCTAGTCGTTATTGCCATTATAGCAATCCTAGCAGGAATGCTGCTTCCTGCTTTGGCCAAAGCAAAACAAAAAGGCGTTCAAACTGTTTGCATTAATAACCTCAAGCAATGGGGATTAGTTTGGCAATTTTACACTGACGAAAATGACGGCAAATTTAGTAATGGATTAAAAGTTGGATGGGCTCGTGGTGAATGGGTAGCCTCTCTAGAAAAGTTTTGGCGTAAACAGGATATCCTTCTTTGTCCAGCTGCTAACATGGCTCGAAGCGGCGCTGGTGAAGGTTATCGACTTATTAAAACACAAAAATACAAAAACGACCCTTATGTTCCTTATGGCAGCTATAACGCTTCATACAGACATGGTCATATTTCAGCCGATAGCGGCATTCCTACAAGATCTAGTTACGGCAACAACAACTGGCTTTACAACGCACCTCGGACCATTCAAAGCAGAAATATGAATTGGCATTGGAGAACAATGGACCCGTCTGGGCATGATCTTCATAATATTCCGATGTTCCTAGACACTATGTGGCGAGGTGGAGGGCCTTATCACGGAGGTTCAGCTAAAATAAGTCCAGGTAACTATAATGGAGATTGGCAAGGTGCAGGAAAAGAAATGATGCACTTCGCATTTGATCGTCATGCTGGAGGCACGCAAGGGGTTTTTATGGATCACTCTGTACAACACATTCCAATCAAAAAACTTTGGAGATTAAAATGGCACAGGGAATTTGACACAGATATAAAGATTAATTGGCCAGCTTGGATGAAGGCTTATCCTGAGCATAATTAAGTTTAAACTTCTAAAAGAAGAAAAAGAGCCTGAACAATCTAGGCTCTTTTTTTAATTTTTAGCTTAAACAGAAAATCCAGCTGCCTTAGAATAATACTTCATTTGAGAATATGGAGCCCGCTCAAAATCTGTCTCAATTCAAAGAAAAGCTGCTTATCATGGCAAGCCATGCAGAAGGCATGGTCACACGAGCGGTCAGAGCTCACTTAGACCGCAGTGAGCCAGCTGCCAAACAAGCACTTGAAACAGATGAGATAATTGACCGACTTGAAATCCAAATCGATCGGATAGCGCTTACCCTTCTTGCAAAAAAATCGAGCCCTTTTGAACTTAGACAGATAACCTGTGGTATGAAAATTGCCCAAAATCTGGAAAGAGTGGGTGATGAAGCTAGTACGATTGCAAGACGATCTATTTTGTTGATGAGCCTTCCTAAATTAAACGCTCCATTAGATATCCCTCTAATGACATCTCTCGTCAATACGATGCTTAAGGATGCATTGGATGCATTTGTTGTTGGCAATACTCTTCTAGCAAGAGACATCATTCCAAGAGACAAAAAAGTTGACGATCTAAACGACATATATCAGCAAGAATTGATTAATTTAATGGAGTCTGAATCAAAAAATATTTTTCGTAGCGTACACCATAGTGTTATTATAAAAAGTCTAGAGCGGATTGGCGATCATGCCAAAAACATTGCAGAGGATGCTGTGTTACTTCATGAAGGAAAAGACATAAGACACAACGCAATAAACCCGTCGTAGGATGCCAAAAAAAGAAGTACGAATATTAGTAGTTGACGATGAGCCCGATGTGCTTGAACTAGTCGTATTTCACCTCAAAAAAGAAAAATATAAGGTAGCTATAGCTGACAACGGAGATAAAGCTTTGAAGATTGCTAGAGAACAAGTGCCCAATCTCATAATACTCGACCTTATGTTACCAGGCATTAGCGGGCTAGAAATCTGTCAACTACTCAAACAAAATCCTAAAACCACTGGAATTCCTATCCTTATGCTCACAGCGCGAGCAGGTGAAGAAGACCGTGTTCGAGGCTTAGAACTTGGGGCTCACGACTATGTTACCAAACCCTTCAGTCCTCGCGAACTAGTGTTAAGGGTAAATAATTTATTATTACTTAAGCAAAGTGATAGAAAATCGATTGAAGTAATAGAAAAAGGACCTTTTTATTTGGATACAATAAAACACCAGGCAAATGTTAATGGTAATAACATTAACCTCACAATTACTGAATTTAAATTACTTTGCCTGCTAACTAATCGAGCTGATGAAGTACAGACAAGGGAAACACTTTTGCGAGATGTTTGGGGATATGAACCAACAATTGACACTCGTACAGTAGATACGACAATTCAAAGACTGCGATCAAAAATTGGAAAAGCCGCAAACCATATCGAAACAATTAGAGGCATAGGTTACCGTTATTTAGAATCCTTATAATGACTGCATGGTTTTTATCTTTAATTCTCTTTATTTGCCTAATTGCTACTAATTATTTATGGCGCCAAAAATATCACTTATTATCCAGTCTTGATAAAAAAAAGGACGAGTCTAAAAGGCCAAGCAGGCTAGTTAAGGACTTAGGCATGGCTGACATGTTCGCCAACATGCCTGATGGAATTTTGGTAACCAATTCAAAAAGAAAAATTGACTTTGCTAATCCGGCCTTTTGTAAAATGTTCGAACTAAATGAAGATCCATCTGGCAAAACAATAATGGAAGCAATCAGAATCCACCAAGCTCATGAGTTAGTTCAAAGACTAGAAAAGGAAAGCAGTGTAACTAATGAGGAATTTATTTTGCCAAATTTTAATCAAAGTTTTCTTCAAGTAAACGGCGTAGCAATGCGTGAAAGTAATGGAAAACATCAAGGGACAATTTTAGTTTTTCACGATCTCACACGCATTAAAACACTAGAAAACCATCGCCAAGAATTTGTTGCCAATGTCAGTCATGAGCTTCGAACCCCTTTGTCCATAATCACTGGTTATGTTGAAACCTTACTAGATAGCGAAACTGATAAAGAATCAAACAATCATAGATTCTTAAAAAAAATTGAAAACCATTCAAACAGACTGACATATTTAATTGAGGATATTCTAACCTTATCTCGATTAGAGTCTGGTGGAATCACCCTTAAAGAAGATCACGTCAGCATTTTCAATCTCACTGAAAGCATTTTTGAAAGCCTAAAAGAAATGGCTGAAAAAAAAGGTGTTTGTTTAGAAAATAAAGTCGAAAAAGAAGCTTATATGCTAGCAGATCAACAACGATTATTTCAGGCAATAAATAATTTAATCGAAAACGGGATAAAATATGGCGGCAAATGCGTTTGCGTTTCAACAGAAATAAATGCAGGTAAATTAGAAATTTGTGTGGAAGATGACGGACCAGGCATTCCTTCCGAATCAAGCGAAAGAATTTTCGAACGGTTTTATCGTATTGATAAAGCTCGCTCACGAGAAGTAGGCGGCACAGGACTTGGGTTATCGATCGTCAAACACATCACTCAACTACACCAAGGTACGGCTAGAGTTGAAAGCTCGCTGGGAAATGGATCACGTTTTTATCTTTCCTTTCCGATCGAGCAAAAAAACAGTTTTACTTAATAAAGGAAATTAAAATTTAGCACATGGCTTGTGTATCCGAACATAAAGTTTCAGCAAAAAAATTTTGGAGAACATTCTTTGCCCGCTACTGGTTTCTATTGATGCTTGTTTTAATGATACCATTTGGCATCTGGCTTCCAGAAGGTGGCATAACAATCAAAAATACAGGCTGGGCAACCCCTACACTGGTTGGGATTATGATGGGAATATCCGGCTTCACCTTAAATA
>MDSV01004597.1_pt1 | contig 12975 bp, 11 predicted proteins | sample 810851 | NCBI WGS metagenome assembly MDSV01 (sample SAMN05326640, study PRJNA326480) | marine metagenome | isolation source: seawater | place: Atlantic Ocean: North East | collected 2012 | reverse complement strand
TTTATAAATGATCAACTTGGTATTGAAATCTTAGGTTCAAAAAATGAAATTCAGGATGATTTTAAAGTTATAAGTACAATTTTGAGTTCAGCACAAAACATAAAAAAAAAAAAGATTCAAATCAAAGCTGGTGACATTCGCTTATTTAAAAGCTTAATCAATGCTCTAGATATGCCTGAAAGATGGAAGTTAAGATTAATAAGACACTTTTGGAGACCAACTTATTTTGAAGAACTTCTTAAACGGCTTGAAAAAAATACAGATATCGATTCAGTTACTTTTGATGCAGATAAAAAAAGATTTTACGAAATGAAAAGATTAGATCAAGATAAAGTGGTTGCTGGAAGATCAATATCAGAAATTTTAAAAAGATTTGATAAAAAGATTGAAGATCCAAGATCTTTTGCTGATGGAAAAAAAATTGTTAAAATTATTGAGTCATTTTTAAAAATTAATTGTAAAATCTCAGAAGTTGAAAAAAGATTATTAGATTTTGCAAAAAAAAATAATTTAAATAAAAATATATTTAAAGATTTAAAATCCATCCTTAACCTAAAAAAACTTAATCAAGATATTAATTTTATTGCTAACTTTGGAAGAGACGTAGAGTATTATACTGGAATTGTGTTCGAAGTATTTTCAGGAAAGAAAGAAATCGCTAGGGGCGGTCGTTATGATGATTTATTAAAAAGCCTTGGAGCAAAAAAAAATATTCCAGCAGTGGGTGCGGCTATAAATTTGAAAAATATATGAAAGATTTAATTACAATTGGTTTACCAAGCAAAGGACGATTAAAAGATAAAGCAATATCATTTTTTGATAACATTGGTTTAAAAATTTTACAAAGCAAAAAAGAAAGAAATTATTTTGGAACAATTCAGAATAAATCTAATATAAAAATTATTTTTCTTCATGCTAAAGAAATTATTCAAAGGTTAGGTGATGGCACTTTAGATGTTGGTATATCCGGTTTGGACCTTCTTAATGAGTCTAATAGTAACTTACGTGATAAAATTATTATTAAACGTAAACTTGATTTTGGTAATGCAAATTTAGTTGTAGCAGTACCAGATGATTGGATAGATGTGCAGACTATTGCTGATCTTGAAGAAGTTTCCTTTGATTTAAGATCTAAAAGAAATAGCAGGCTAAGAGTTGCAACAAAATATCCAAATTTAACCAATGACTTCTTGATTTCAAAAGGTGTTACTCAATACAAAATTATATCCAGTCTTGGGGCCACTGAAACATATCCTTTTATAGGTTCATCTGAAATCATAACAGACATTACTTCTACCGGTAAGACACTTAGTGATAACAATTTAAGAGTTTTAAAAGACGGGCTAATTCTAAAGTCAGTTGCATGTTTGTTATTTGCAAAAAATAAATCCTTAAAGTTGCAACCTTTTTTTAATTCGATAAATTGATATAATTTAATTTTTAGTAATGAGTAATATATTTAAAATAACTTGTCCTGGTTGCGGTAAATCATTTGATGCAGGTAGTGCATTTAATGCCCATGTAGAAAAAACCAGAAAAGAGGAGCAAATAAAGGCTCAACAAGAAGCTGACTTAAAAGCAGAAAAAAAATTTAAATCTAACAATGAAAAACTTCAAGAAGAAAATAAAGAGTTAAAAAGAAATCAAGCTAAAGAGATCGAAAAAATACGAGAAAAAGAGAATGAAAAAGCACAAAAAAATGCTGAAGAAAAATTTAATAAAATTAATGAGAAAAAAGATAAAGAAAATGAAATAAATAAGAAAAGACTTTTAGATAGGTTAAAAAAAGCTGAAAAAATTTACAAAGAACAAAAAAAGATAATTGATCAAAAGTCGACAGAGGTTCAAGGTGAAGTTCAGGAAGAATTGATTGAAGATTTTCTTAGAAGAAAATTTCCTTCAGATGATGTTACACCTATAAAAAAAGGAGAAAGAGGTGGTGATTGTATTATGACACTTCATAATAAATCTAATAAAGAGATTGGTAAAATATACTTTGAAAGTAAGGATAGAGAAAAGATTTTTCAAGAAAAATGGGTTGATAAACTGTTAAAAGATATGCAGGAACGCAATATAGGTTACGGAATTTTAGTTTCAGTTTCATCACCTAAAGATCTTCAAAAGGATGATGCCTATGTATCTAGACACAATTGTATTTTAATCATAAAGATGAATTATCAGCTTATTCACTCTGTAGTAAGTTTTATTAAAAGTGAACTTGAAATTAAATCAAAAAATCTTAAAGAATTCGACGCCCCAGCAGAAATGAAAAGACTTTGGGAGTTTATAAAAAGTGATCAATTTAAAATTGGTTTGAGAGGTATGTATTTAAAGATATTAAAAATTGAGAAAAACATAGAAAAACAAAAAAAATTTTTTGAAAAAAACATAGCAGATCAAGAGCTCAGTCTTTTAGAAATGCATCAAGAATTAAAAAATGTAGTTTTATCATTCAGATCAAAAGTTGGCTCAATTCTGCCAGAAAATCTTCTTGAAAAGCCCAAAGATAAATAAAAAAAAAGGGCAGTAAAAACTGCCCTTTTTGAAATTTTGTTTGAGTATAATGGGGATTACATGCCCATGCCGCCCATACCGCCCATACCGCCCATACCGCCACCCATAGGAGGCATTGCAGGACCAGCATCTTTTTCTTCGGGTTTGTCGGCTACCATCGCTTCAGTTGTAATTAATAAACCAGCTATTGAAGCAGCATCTTGTAACGCAGACCTTACTACCTTAGTTGGGTCAATTATTCCTTTTGCAAACATGTCTACATATTCCTCATTTTGCGCATCATAACCTTGTGAAGATTTTTTTCCCTCTAAAAGTTTTCCTACTACAACAGATCCATCTACGCCTGCATTTGCAGTAATCTGTCTTATTGGAGCTTGTAATGCTTTTTTAACTATCTCAACACCAGCTTTTTGGTCGTCTCCTTTTACCTTTACATTATCTAAATCTTGAGCCGCGTAAAGTAATGCACAACCTCCTCCGATAACAACTCCTTCTTCAACGGCTGCTCTAGTTGCATTCAATGCATCTTCAACTCTATCTTTTCGCTCTTTAACCTCTACTTCAGTAGCTCCACCAACTTTTATTACCGCAACTCCACCAGCAAGTTTAGCTAATCTTTCTTGTAATTTTTCCTTATCGTAATCTGAAGTTGTTTCACTTATTTCTGCTCTAATTTGATTGCATCTAGCTTCAATATCAGATTTTTTACCTTCACCAGCAACAAGTGTACTATTTTCTTTATCAATTTTTACTTTTTTACAAGACCCAAGGTCGTTTATCTTTACGTTTTCTAACTTTAGACCGATATCTTCAGAAATTACCTGCCCACCAGTTAGAATAGCTATGTCTTCCAGCATTGCTTTTCGTCTATCTCCAAAGCCTGGAGCTTTAACAGCCACAACTTTCAAACCGCCTCTTAATTTGTTTACAACTAAAGTCGCTAAAGCCTCACCTTCAACGTCTTCAGATATTATCATCAAAGGTCTATTAGCCTGGACTACTGACTCTAATAATGGCACCATTGGTTGAAGATTAGTTAATTTTTTCTCTACCAAAAGTACTAGGGGGTTGTCGAGTTCGGTAGTCATTTTTTCTGCATTAGTTACGAAATATGGAGAAAGGTATCCTCTATCGAATTGCATACCTTCAACAACGTCTAATTCAGTTTCTACTCCTTTTGCTTCTTCTACTGTAATTACACCTTCGTTACCTACCTTTTGCATTGCTTTAGAAATCATATCTCCAATTGATTTTTCACCGTTTGCTGAAATAGTACCAACTTGAGCAACCTCTTCGTTAGCTTTAACTTTTTTAGATGTCGTTTTTAATTTTTCAATTACAAATTCTACAGCTTTATCAATCCCTCTTTTAATATCCATAGGGTTCATGCCTGCAGTTACATACTTTAAGCCTTCATTAACAATTCCTTGGGCTAAAATAGTTGCTGTTGTAGTACCGTCACCAGCATTATCATTTGTTTTACTAGCTACTTCTTTTACCATTTGTGCACCCATATTTTCAAATTTGTCATCAAGCTCAATTTCTTTTGCAACTGAAACTCCATCCTTAGTAATTTTTGGTGCTCCATAGGATTTGTCCATTACTACGTTTCTTCCTTTTGGACCTAAAGTTACTTTAACCGCGTTTGCTAAGGTGTTTACACCTTTAAGCATCTGAGATCTTGCTTCGGTATCAAATTTAATTACTTTTGCCATAAAAATTCTCCTTTAAGTTATTTTTTTCCTTTTGAAATTCCCATAATGTCAGATTCTTTCATTATGCTGTATTCTTTTCCATCAATCTTTACTTCTGTACCGGACCATTTACCAAATAGCACAATATCTCCAACTTTAACGTCCATGGGTGTGGTTTTTCCATCTTCATTTTTAGCTCCTGGTCCCACCGCTACAACCTCACCTTCCTGTGGTTTTTCTTTGGCTGTATCTGGAATTATTATTCCACCGGCTGTTTTTTCATCACTATCCAAAACCTTAATTAATACACGATCGTGCAAGGGTCTAAATTTCATATGTATTTCTCCTATAAATTTTTGTGTAGTGCTGATATGGTGAGTTTTGAGTAGATTTCAAGAGGCGAAAATCATTAAAAAATAGGCTAAATTGCTATATTTTTGAAGACAAACTTAGTGAGATTGTAAAATTGAGAGACTTAAAACATTTATCAGAGATATGTAATTTTTATAACACCTACGTAATAGACCTTTGGGGTGTAATACATAATGGAATATCTTTAAACTCTAAGGCAATTGAAGTGATTAAAAATTTAGAGCAAAGTTCAAAAAAAATTGTATTTCTATCTAATGCACCCAGACCAAGTTCTAAAGTAATTGAGTTTTTAAAAAGAATGAAAATGGAAGATAAATTCTTATCAAGGGTAGTTACATCTGGTGAAGCTGCAATGCATGCAATAAATCAAGAAAAATTTGGAAAAACATTCTACCATCTTGGACCAAAAAGAGATCAATCATTATTTGAAAAAGTAGTAGAAAACAAAACCTCTCTAGAAAATTGTGATTTTATAATTTGCACTGGTTTATTTGATGAGTATGAAAAAGATTTAAATTTTTATAAAGATCTACTTAAAAATTATACTTCTAAAAAACTAATTTGTACAAATCCTGATCTAACAGTTCATAGAGGAAATGTTGAAGAATTATGTGCTGGAGCAGTTGCAAAGACCTTCGAAGATATTGGAGGTAATGTAATATATTATGGTAAACCATATAAAGAAATTTATAAGATGTGTTTTGAATCTGGAGAGAAAGTTTTAGCGATAGGAGATAATTTAAGAACAGATATTAAGGGTGCAAATAATCTAAATATAGATAGTTTATTTATTTATAGCGGTGTACATAGAAATGAATTTAAAAATAATAAAGAATTACCAGCATTACTAAAAAGATACGGAGTAACAACAAATTTTTTTCAAAAAGAGCTAGAATGGTGAAATGAAAATTTATAATAATTTAGAAATAAGTAAAAAACATCAAAATAGTGTCGTGGCTATTGGAAATTTTGATGGATTACACCTTGGTCACCAAAAAGTAATTAATCAAGCAAGACAAAAAGCAAAAAAAAATAATTTACCCTTTGGTATAATTACATTTGAACCAGTTCCAACTATGTTTTTTAATAAGAAAATTAAAAACCATCGAATTAACTCACTAATACAAAAAAAAAATCAACTTAAAAGATTAAGATTAGATTTTTTAATCATAATTAAATTTAATAAAAAATTTTCAAAAATTTTACCTGAAAAATTTATTGAAACAGTAATTTATAAAAAAGCAAAATGTAAATTTTTATATGTTAGTAATAATTTTAAATTTGGTCATAAGAGACAAGGAAATATTAAAACTCTTAAAAAATACTCGAAAATTTATAACTATAAAACTATTATTACTACTCCGTTACGCAAAACATCCAAGATTGTTTCCTCTACAATTATTAGAAAAAAAATTTCTAATGGAAAAATTTTTGAAGTAAATAAATTATTAAATAGAAAATGGTGCATTCAAGGAAAAGTGGTTAAAGGAGATAGAAGGGGTAGAAAGATAGGTTTTCCAACATGTAATATTAAGATCTCAGACTATATCGTCCCAAAACTTGGTGTTTATGGAGTAATTGTAAATAACTTAAATTTTCACAGAAAAGGTATTGCAAACATTGGCTATAGACCAACATTTAATGGCCAAAATTTACTGTTAGAGGTAAATATATTTGGAATTAATAAAAATTTATATAATAAGGTGATTGATGTTAGTTTTATTAAGTTTGTTCGCCCAGAAAAAAAATTTAAGGATTTGGCACAATTAAAGAAACAAATAAAAATTGATATAAACAAAGTTAAAAAAAATGTCTAAAGATAATTTACAACTTCCTAAAACTGCTTTTTCAATGAAGGCAAGTCTACCCACCAAGGAACCTTTAATTTTAGAAAAATGGGAAAAAAATAAAATATTTCAAAAATTAAGAAGCAATTCAAAAGGAAAAGAAAAGTTTATACTACATGACGGGCCACCCTATGCTAATGGTCATATTCATATGGGTACAGCACTTAATAAAATCCTAAAAGACATGATTACTAGATTTCATCAAATGAATGAAAAAGATTCTGTTTATGTTCCAGGATGGGATTGTCACGGACTTCCAATTGAATGGAAAATAGAGGAACAATACAAAAAGAAGAAAAAAAATAAAGATGAAGTGCCAATTAAAGACTTTAGACAAGAATGTAGAGAATTCGCAAGAAAGTGGATTGAAGTCCACATTAAAGAATTTAAAAGACTGGGAGTTGTTGGAGACTTTGAAAAATATTATTCTACAATGAGCAATCAAGCCGAGGCGCAAATTGTAAGAGAACTTGGAAAATTTCTTCTAGATGGAAGCTTATATCAGGGCTTTAAACCTGTTTTATGGTCGACAGTTGAAAAAACAGCATTAGCTGATGCTGAAGTTGAATATAAAGACCATACGTCAAATACAATCTATGTACCTTTTAAGATTAAACGTACCAATAAAGACTTTTTACAAGATGGCAATGTAATAATTTGGACCACTACTCCCTGGACAATTCCTGCGAATAAAGCTTTGGCGTATAATAAAGGAATAGAATACTCATTACTTGAAATTAACTTACTTGAAAATTTTAAAGAAAATAAAATAATAGTAGCAACTAATTTAATAGAAAAAGTTTTGGCATCTTGTGAAATAAAGGAACACAAAATTTTAAAAACATTTAAAGGTTCAGAGTTTAAAGGAACTATTTGTAGTCATCCTTTTTTAAATATGAAGTTTGACTACGATATACCAATGTTAGAGGCAGGTTTTGTTGACCTAGAGCAGGGCACAGGAATTGTACATTGTGCACCAAGTCATGGACCAGACGATTTTAATTTATGTTTAAAAAATAATATTAAATCAAGCTACACAGTCGATAATGCAGGACTATACACCAGTGAGGTGCCATATTTTACTAATACACATATTTTCAAGGCAGACACTTTAGTTATAGAGAAACTGAAGGAACAATTTAAGTTACTTAAAAATGATAAATTACATCACAGTTATCCTCATTCATGGAGATCCAAAGCTCCTTTAATTTATAGAGCAACACCACAATGGTTTATTTCAATGGAAAAAAACTCATTAAGAGACAAAGCTATTAAAGCAATAAATAATACAAACTTTTATCCAAAAAAAGGTAAGGAAAGATTGCTTTCAATGATTGAAGGAAGACCAGATTGGTGTGTTTCTAGACAAAGAGTTTGGGGTGTTCCCTTACCAATTTTCATTGATAAAAAAACTAGAGAACCATTGAGAGATCAAAAAGTTATCAATAGAATTGCAGATATTTATGAAAAAGAGGGTTCAGATTGTTGGTTTACAGACGATGCTAATAAGTTCTTAGGCAAAGATTACGATGCAAAGAATTTTGAAAAACTTAGCGATATAGTAGAAGTATGGTTTGACAGCGGATCAACCCACAGTTTTGTTTTAGAAAAGAGAGAAGACTTAAAGTGGCCTGCCGATATGTATTTGGAGGGCTCAGATCAGCATAGAGGTTGGTTTCATTCATCATTATTAGAATCTTGCGGAACTAGGGGGTCAGCTCCTTTTAAAAGTATTTTATCACACGGATTTGTTGTTGATGGTAAAGGTTTAAAGATGTCTAAGTCAGCAGGAAATGTAATTTCACCAGACGATATTCTTAAAAAATATGGAGCTGATATTCTTAGGGCTTGGGTGGCATCTTCTGATTACGCTGAGGACTTAAGGATAGACCAAAATATTTTAGCTCAACATGCTGAGTCTTACAGAAAAATAAGAAATACTTTTAGATTTATTTTGGGAAATATTAAAGATAATTTTGAAGAACAAAAGTTTCAATCTTTAGACATTAAGAAATTAGATGAGTTAGAGCAATACATTTTACATAAAATTTTTAGTTTAGATGCTTTAGTTAAACAGAACTTAGATAATTATAATTTTCACAAACTTTACAAAGAACTATTAAACTTTTGTGCATTAGATTTATCGTCATTCTATTTTGATATAAGAAAGGATGTTTTGTATTGTGATAGCGTTGAGTCAAGAAAAAGAAATGATTGTGTAAAAGTTTTGAACATTATTTTAGAGTGTTTATTAAAATGGTTTGCTCCAATTTTTGTTTTTACAACTGATGAAATTTATAGCTTAGTAAGTAAGGATAAAAAAAATATACATGAACACACATTTCCCAAAATTCCAAAAGAATGGAAAAATGTTACTTTGGCAGATAAATGGGAAGAACTTTTTAAGATTAAAGAATCAGCAAATGTTGCAATAGAGGAAAAAAGAGCTAATAAAGAAATAGGCTCCAGTTTAGAGGCAAATTTAAAATTATTTGTTGATAGCAAAAGATTTGAAATGTTGAATAATATTGATTTAGCTGAATATTTTATAACCTCAAAAGCTGAAAAATTTAAAAATGATAAGGATAGTGATTTGAAAATAGAGGTCACCAAGTCCGAGGGAATTAAGTGCCCAAGATGCTGGAAAATTTTAGATAATAAATGTGAAAGATGTGAAGAGGCTATTAAAATTAATGAATAATGTTGATGGAAAAAATTTATTAAAAAAAACTACATCATTTGATTATAAGAGCCTAATTATTAGTTTTTCCATAATTATATTAATTTTTTTATTTGATAGATTTACAAAATTCAAAATTATAGAAAACCAACTTAAAAATAATAGTATTTATATTAATGATTTCTTGAATTTTGATTTAGTGTGGAACACAGGGATTGGATTTGGACTTCTAAGTTCTAATAGCACTTTGTTTTATAACACAATTACAGTTATTATTGGTATCGTTATTGTATTTCTAATCTATTTATTAATTAACTCTAAATTATACGATAAAATTTTATTTTCACTTATAATTGGAGGAGCTTTGGGAAATTTCTACGATAGATTAGTTTATCTTGCTGTTCCTGATTTTATAGATGTTCACTATGAAAATTTTCACTGGTTTACATTTAATTTGGCAGATATATTTATTACTATAGGAATAGTAATGTTACTTTTGAATGAGATAACAAAAAAAAATGAAAGAAATTAAAAACATATTAATAATACTAAAACTTTTTTTATTTCTTGCTTCATGTGGAGCTATTTCTGATGCGGGGAAAACACTAAGAAATGAAAAAACTAGAACAACAGATGAATTTTTAGTAAAAAAACGTGAACCGTTAAGTATGCCTCCGGACTATGAAAAATTACCAAAACCAAAATCTCAAGCAACCAATAATAATAGTGAGAAGATTGATAATATTTTAAAAATACCAAAAAAAAAAGTTATTAAAAAAGGTTCTTCGTCTGTTGAACAATCAATTATAAATCAAATTCGCAAGTGAAAAAAATAAGCATCAATTATAAAAACAATATTCAAAAGAAATATTTAGATATTACACTAGATAGAAATTTAAGAAGAAAGTACCTTAAAGTTTTAGATAATCTGAAATACAACTTAGAAAAAAAACAAAATCTACTAAACTCTTTTAATCAAGATTTTAAACTAAATTTTAACTCAAAAAACTTAAGTAAATTTAAAAAATTTAAAACGGTTATAGTAATAGGAATGGGTGGATCAATTCTTGGTACTGAAGCAATACATCATTTTCTTGGACAAAAAGTAAAAAAGGAATTTATTTTTCTTAATGATCTTAACGAAGAACATATTAAAAGCGCAAAAAGAAAAAATTTTAAAAAAACACTGTTCATCATTATTTCAAAATCTGGAAAAACTATCGAAACATTATTAAACTTATATTCTCTTAAAATATTAAAAAGAAATGCAAAAAATATTATAATTATCTCTGAAAAAAATAATCCACTATTTAACTTAACAAAAAAAATGAATCTAATTCATATAGATCATCGTAAATACATAGGAGGAAGATTTTCAATTTTTTCAGAGGTAAGTATTTTACCTGCTTTGCTGATGGGCTTAAACATAAAAAAATTTAAAAAAAATTTATTAAAACATATTAAAATTAAAAAGAATAATTTTTTAAAAAATAGTGCAATATCACTTTCTAATATTTTATTAAAAAAAAGATTTAACAATTTAATATTTTTTAATTATGAACCAAAACTAGACAAGTTTCTTGAATGGGGACAACAGCTGATATCAGAAAGTTTAGGAAAAAATGGAAAAGGATTTTTACCTGTAATTTCAAAAGCTCCAAAAGATCATCATAGTTTACTCCAACTTTATTTAGCTGGACCTAAAGATAAAATATTCTATATATTTAGTTCTAAAACCAACAATAATAAACCTAATCAAATAAAAGAGATTGAAAAGGAAATAAATTTTTTAAGAAATAAAAATTTTAGTAAAATTAAAAATGCTCAGAAATCGGCTTTTGTTCAAATTTTAAAAAAGAATGGTATCCCTTTTAGAGAGTTTGTTCTAAATAATTTTGACGAATCAGCTTTAGGTGAGCTTTTTTCCTATTTTATTCTGGAAACAATCTTGATAGGTAAACTTTCAAATATTAATCCATTTGATCAGCCTGACGTAGAGACAATAAAAATTGGTACAAAAAAAATATTAATCTGAAAATTTTCCAAAAATAATTTTTGATCTTCCGTATTTTCTCGAAAAAATATTTTTCAACACATTGCTAAAATCATCTTCAATTTTTTTCTCTCTATGTATTATTACTAAATGATTTTTTTTATAAATTTTCTTTTGCTTAATAGTTCTCAATACATTTAAAAACTCATGGTCTTTAAAAGGTGGATCTAAAAAGAATATATCAAACTTTTCATTACAATCTTCATTTAAGAAATCGCTTATTTTGCTACATATCACTTTTGTTTTTTTAGTTAGCACAAGTTTGAGTAAGTTATTATTTAATATATCAACAATATTTTGATTTCTTTCTATAAAAAAAACTTTGTTTGCGCCTCTGGAAAGGCATTCTATTCCAAAAGAGCCAATACCAGAGTAGAGGTCAAATACTTTAGAATTATAAATATTTATATTAATTTCTTTTGAATGATTCAAAATATTGAAAATATTTTCTTTAACCGAATCTTTTAATGGTCGTGTATAATCTGACTTTATAAATTCTAACGACTTGCCTTTTAACTTTCCACTAATAATTCTCATTTCATCTTTTTATAACACGCCAGCCTATATCTTTTCTGTAAAATCCATTGAATTTTATGATTCCTAATAATTTGATAATCTTTAGCCTTATGGATTTAAAGATTTTCCCTGTTGAAGTTATATTTAAAACTCTACCTCCATTAGATAGATATTTTTGATTTATACATTTAGTTCCTGCATGATATATAAACGATGTTTTATTATCTATTCTTAATTTTTCTAAGTTTTTAATTTCTTTATCTTTTTTATAATAGCCAGGATAACCCTTTGAACATAAAACTATTGTCATACTTTTTGTATCTTTCCATTTAATATTAATTTCATTTAATTTATTTTTTTCTGCAGCAGCAAGTATTTTTAAAATATCTGTATTTAATCTTGGTATTATAACTTGGCATTCAGGGTCTCCCATTCTTACATTATATTCAATTAGAAAGGGTTCATTTTTTACAATCATAAGACCAACGTAAAGAAATCCAGTGTAAGGTTTTTTTTTCTTTTTTAAATCTGACAAAGTGGGCTTAACTATTTTATTAATTATTTTCCTTTTTAGTATTTCATTTAAAATTGGAGCGGGAGAATAAGCTCCCATTCCTCCTGTATTAGGACCAACATCTCCCTCACCAACTCGTTTATGGTCTTGTGCAGATCCAAAAAATTTATAACTATTTTTGTCAACAATCAAAAAAAAACTAACTTCTTCTCCTTCAAGGAATTCTTCAAGGATTAATCTCTTTGATGTTTTGAATTTTCCTTTAAAAATTTCTTGTGAAGTATCAAGAATTTTTCTTTTGCTCTTACAAATTGTAACACCTTTTCCTGCAGCCAATCCATCAGCTTTAACTACTATTGGTAAATCACAATATTTTAAAAATTTTTCAACATCTTCTTTGTTTTTACAAATTTTAAATTTTGCTGTGGGGATCTTATTTCTTTTGCAAATCAATTTCATGAATGCTTTTGAACCCTCTAGTTTAGCTGCATATTTATTTGGCCCAAAAACTTTTATTTTATTTTTTTTTAAGAAATCTACTAATCCTTTCACCAGAGGCTCTTCAGGACCAATAACAACAAAATCAATTTTGTAAAATTTTAAAATTTTTAACAATTTTGGAAAATTCAAGATATCTATATTTACATTTTCAGCAATATTAAAGGTACCTGCATTACCAGGGATACATACTATTTTTTTTGATAATTTTGACTCATATATTTTTTGGCATAAAGCATGCTCTCTACCACCACTTCCTATTAAAGCAATATTCATATGAAAAGATA
>MDSV01039988.1_pt1 | contig 12976 bp, 10 predicted proteins | sample 810851 | NCBI WGS metagenome assembly MDSV01 (sample SAMN05326640, study PRJNA326480) | marine metagenome | isolation source: seawater | place: Atlantic Ocean: North East | collected 2012 | reverse complement strand
AGATAATAATGATTTAAATATGTTGTTTTATCCATTAATTCTATATAGGTAAAACTTAAAAATAAAATTATGATGGAAAGTCTGTATTTGTAACCAATTGTAACAAATAAAGCTGCTGCAAAACAAATTAAAAAAATCAAGTAAGTATAAATTCCTATGGGTTTAACCCATGAAAATCCAAAATAAGAAAAATGAAAGCTAGGGTTTATATAAAGTGATTCAATCCAACCATTAGAGGAAAACCTGATCAAGCTGAACATAACAAGCAAACCAAAACCAATTCTGTAAAAAGAAAGCTGGTAAGGTTCTATTTCATCTGTAAAGTATGAAAATATCTTTTCTCTAAAACAAATAAATTTAGTCACCATCTGCATCAAAATAATCTACAGATATTCCTAAAATTGACATCATATTGGTTTTGAGCCTCACAACACCCACTTGTATTGCATCAAATGCCTCAAGCATTTTTAAGTTATCAGTATTTATTTGAGTAATAAAATTATCATTCAATAGTTCTAGTTTTTCCATAGAATTATCAAATGCATCAACAATATCATCTTCCAATCCAATAAACATTTGTGAATCAGAGTAATTTGTATCATCCAAGTATGCCAAATAATCATAAAGTCCTTCACCAACAGTGTCGCTAGATTCAAAGTGCCTTCCTAAAAAGAAGTTTTGACAGGCTGTCAATGCTTCCATTGCAAGGGCCTTAGAAATATCTTGCTTATAAACGGCCTCCACATTTTGAGGAAGTAAACCAGACCAATATCCAGCAGGAATACCAATTTTATTTGCTCTTAGACCCTTCTCATAATAGTAAACAAAGTCATTTACCAACATATTCAAACTGGAACTTGCAGTATTTCCTGTCGAATTTGTAAAATTGGAATTATTAGAAGACCAATACTCAATGACAGATTGGGAGTTTACAACCATTTTTATAATTAGATCATTCAAATAATTAGTGTAGGTTTCATTGGTGCTATCTAACAAATATTTTTCTAAGATTGCCTCATCTCCGTCATCCAAACCAAAAATCATATAATCAATAGCTGGATAACCTTGTGCAGAATACTGATATGGGTCATTATCAAGATCATATACTTGGTCTTGAATATTATTTTCAATGGTTATAGTATTAGTTGGATAAATATTCATTTTTCTTACATAAAATATTTCCTCAGCGTATCCAATATTAAACATTTCAATATGCTGCCATGCCAAATAAGAATCAATAAAACTGGATCTTATTAACTGTAAATTAGATATAGTTTTCTCAGAATTAAAAGTATTTATGTGGCTCTGCAAATCATTTAAGTGCAGCATATGATTATCGTATGCAGGAATAATAATATTAGATACTAAATTATCTAATAGTGCCTGCCTATTATAATTATCTGATGAACTTGAATTATCATTATTATTTTCCGAGCAGGAAAACATTAAAAGCACAAAAACAAATAAGAAATAATACTTGTGAGTATTCATATTAGTAATATTTTTTTAAAGTAAACAGGAAACAGCGTTTGCACGCTGCTTCCTTATTTACAAAATTTAGAAAACAAAAATTTGACCAATTATACAAATTGATCAAAAATCTTTAGTTCAAAGGATGACCTTTACTTGCAAAAGCTTCTTCTACAATTGCGATCATTCCAGGATATGGAGCTGAAGCCGGAGCAGTTAGAACACCTGGATCCATAGTATGAAAATCACTCATGTAATTAGCTAAAAAGTAATCAACCGCATCTGCATTCATGAATGACTCATCCATGCCATCATTAGTATATTTTAAGCTAAATAAAAATCCCCATGCCTCAGAAAGAGAATGATGGGCACCACCAATATTTCCTTCTGAAAGCTTGGTAACATAATCATTCATGTAATAAACAGCATAGTATCCGATTACTTTGGATAACTCCACTTGAATAATGTCTGCCTGCGCGTCTCTCTCGGCGTAATCCTTATTAACAATCGCTGTTCTTCCAGCAATAAATGCGTCATAAACAGTTTGTCCAATACCTGGTTGAGCTCCAGAATCAACTTTTTTGAAATACTTCATCAGAAGATTCCCTTCACCAGATGGAGATGAACCAGCAGTAGTTAAATCTTCACCCATTCCCATATCATCTAAATGACCATAAAGATATCCAAAACCTTCATCCCATTTATGCTCCATTTTTGTGTAATTACTATCACCATCAAGAACATCATTATCATTGTTAGCAACATTATCACCTGCATCTAGTTGATTTGGATGCAAATAGTTATTAGCAATTTGGTCAAGTGTAAATGCACCAATTAAGCCTTTAAAAAATAATTGATCTATCTCCTGACCAGCTGCGTTTAATCTATACGATGTTCCTGGATATACTCCAGCAACTCCATCCTCTGCAGGTGAATCAAAATTTGGTACTACTTCACTAGCGTACTCAGCAATCATATCATTGAATGCTTGTCTATCAACTGCACTACCTTGAAGAGTAGATGCACTTGTTTTACCGCCAATAATTTTAGAGGTACCATTTAAATCATCATTTGAAAAACCAGCAGATGAACCATCTACTCCATTAAACATAGCATCTAATGTATCAAAATCTGATGGATCATTCAATGCATCATAAAGCTCATCTGATTGAGATAACCTGGTAACTTGTCCACCAAAACTAACAGTACCATCACCATTCCTAGTAAACTCATATGTTTCTGGAATTTCTATTGTTGTAACAGGACAAGCGACAGAATCGTTACTATCATCATCATCATCACATGAAAATATAAACATAGCCAATGAAAGAAATATTGACATTCTAATTAAATTTCTCATAATTTATTTTTCTTTTTAAAATTGAATTGCAAATATAAATATTAATTTAGATTCAATCTAAATAAAAATAAAAAAAATTTATTTTTTTATAAAAAAAACTGTTTACCCCTGTAACGATATATTATTTAGAATGATAATATATTAACAGATTGAACCTTGAACTATATTAATGAACTCTTAGCGTTACTTTAAATCAATTTTTAGATTTTATCTTTGCATTCTCAAAGATTTTTTATGATAGGTTTAGTAAGCTTAAACTATAAAATTGCGCCCCTTAACATAAGAGAACATTTCTACCTATTTCCAAACGAAATTTCTGATATTCATGCACACATAAATAAAAAAGTAAAAACTCAAGGACTTTTCATTATTTCAACTTGTAATAGAACTGAAATTTATTTTGAAGTCAATTTACAGGAGTTAAGTGAAAATCAAGTTTTTCATTCAATTATCATGTCCCTGAGTAGATTTAAAAAATTTAATGATGGATTGCGGCCATATATTAAAAAGAAGACAGGAATTGAAAAAATTTCAAAACACATATTCAGACTTTCTAGTGGACTTGAATCAATGATAATTGGTGAATTCCAAATTGTTGACCAAATTAAAACAGCATACAGTCTTGCTAAAACAAATAAAATGCTCAGCCCTACTCTTGAAAGAATGATCCAAAAGTCTCTTGAGGTCAGTAAATTCATAAGAAATAATACAAGTATAGACAAAGGAGGTATTTCAGTCAGCTCAGCTGCAATCGATCAGATAGGAAATATTAAAAATGCTCGTAACCTATCTATTTTGTGTGTGGGCGCTGGAAGAACATCAAAACTTTCTATTCAACAAATGATATCAAAAAAATTTAAAAATCTTTTTATTACCAACAGAACTAAAGCTAATGTTGATCCATTAATTAAAAGGTTTAAGTTAAAATATATTGAATACAAAAGTTGGAAGAAAAGATTAAAGGATATAGATATTGTGATTTTTAGCACATCATCAAAAACGCCGTTAATAAAAGATGATGATTTAAATGAGATTGATAAAATTAGAAACAATAAAATTACTTTTGTTGATCTCTCCGTTCCTAGAAACATTAAATTAAAAAAGAACTACCAAAATGTTGACTTAGTTGATCTGGACAAGCTAAAAGATCAGGTAAATAGAAACTACAATAAGAGAATTTCTGAAATAAAAAAAGCTGAATCAATGTTAATGAAGCATTCATCAGAATTTAATAAATGGGTTGATAGCAGAGAGCTTAGACCAGCGATAATTTCTATAAAAAACCAATTTAATGAGTTAATCTATAATACTACGGGGCTTAATGGGAATAAAAAAGAAGTTGAAGAAATTTATGAGAAATTTTCAGACAAAATCATAAAAAACCTTATTTCAGTGACTAATAACGGCAAAAACAGTGAAGCTCTGAAATTAATAAACAAAATATTTTCCAATGATTGATAAATTAATTGTTGGTTCTAGAGCCAGCAACCTAGCTTTGACACAAACAAAATATGTTATTGAAAAATTAAAGAAAATAAATCCTAACACTGAATTCGTTATAAAAAAAATAAAAACAAAAGGAGATATATTACTTAATAAAGATTTAAATAAAATACTCGACAAAGGTTTCTTTGTGAGTGAAATTCAGAATGAACTACTAAATAACTCTATTGACATTGCTATTCATAGTTTAAAAGATTTGCCCTCAGAAGGAAATTCCAATTTAGAATCCTTCACTGTTACTAAAAGAGAAGATCCTATGGATGTTCTTGTTGTAAAAAAAAACCTCAAAATAAGAGAATTAAAAGACTTGAAATTAATTGGAACCTCATCAATAAGAAGGAAAAAACAAATCCAAATGATTCATAAAGATGTAAAAATTAAAAGCTTGAGAGGTAACGTAGAAACAAGAATCCAAAAACTTGACAAAGGAGAATATGATGGAATCATTCTTGCAGCAGCTGGTTTAAAAAGATTAGGCTTGGAAAAAAGAATTACGATATGTTTTAATGCAAATGAAATGACACCTGCAGCTGGTCAGGGTGCACTTGCGGTTGAATTCAGAAAAAATGATAAAAAAACTTTATCTATTTTAAAAAAAATTCAAGATGAGGCAACTGAAATTTGTGTTAATGAAGAAAGACATTTTCTAAAAACTGTTGGTGGAGGCTGTTCCTCTCCAGATGCAGTTTTATGCATTCTTGAAAAAAATAAAATAAAGATTGAAGGTAAAATATACGACAGTAACAAAAAAAAATATATTGCAGGCAGTATCATTGAAAATTCAAAAAATCACAAAAATATTGGGGTAAATTTAGCTAAGCAGTTAAAATCTAAGCTTTCTCCATCATTGGCCAAACATGTCATTTTAACCAATGAAGGAGATATTAATGGCTTTAACAGTTTAGTTAAAAATAATTTTAAAGTCCATCATTATCCCCTGATAGAAATTGAATCGATTGAATTTAAAATTAATGACTTAAAAAGATATGATTACATAATCTTTACCTCCAAAAATGGTGTAAAAAACTTTTTTCATAAAGCTAAAAAAATTGATAATAAAAAGTTTATGTGCGTTGGAAGTAAAACAGAATCTATACTGAACAAGTCTGGGCATGTTTCTGTATTTACATCCAAGAGAAACTATTCTGAAATAATGGCAGCAGAACTAAAAAAAAATAAATTGATTAATGGTAAAAATGTTCTTCTCATACAAGGTCAATTGGCAAAAGATGATTTAAAGTTAGAACTTAAAAAGTTTTGTAATGTAGACAGAATTAATGTTTATAATACAAAAGCCAAAGAAAATTCAAATGAAAAGCTGAAAAAATTAATCTCTACTAAAAGTACTTTCACAGTTTTTACTAGTCCTTCAGCTTTTGACTCTTTTATAAAGTTTTACAATCCGGATAAAACAAAAATTATCAGTATTGGAAAAACAACAACTAAATATATTGAATCAAAAGGTTATAATTGTATGCTAACTTCTCAAATGCAGTCTTATGAGGGAATTTCAGCATCAATAATAAAACATTTCCATCATCTATGAAATTTCCAACAAATAGACTCAGAAGACTCAGATACAATAAAATTCTTAGAGATATGATTGAGGATATAAGAATAAGTCCTTCTGATTTAATATGCCCTATATTTATCATAGAAGGGACAAATATAAAAGAACCTATTGATTCCATGCCTGGGCAATATAGATATTCCATTGATCAGGCTGTAAAATTATGTAAAGAATTAATTCTGAATAAAATAAACTCCATCATTTTATTTGGAGTTCCCACAAAAAAAGACAAAACGGGTGAGATTTCCTGCAATTCAAATAGTATTATTCCCAAGTCAATCAAAGAATTGAAAAATATATATGGTGATCAAATCTTTATTATTGCGGATGTCTGTAATTGCGAATACACAACACATGGCCATTGTGGCACCATAATCGATAATGATGTTGACAATGATGCAACTCTTAAGACCCTTTGCAGTCAATCATTAATTTTGGCTAAAAGTGGTGCAGATGCGTTAGCACCATCTGATATGATGGATGGAAGAGTGAACGCAATAAGAAATGAATTGGATAAAAATAAATTTGAAAAGATTCCTATTTTTCCATATTCTGTTAAGTACAGTTCTGCATTTTATGGACCATTTAGAGATGCAGCTAAAAGTAGCCCATCCTTTGGAGATAGAAAAACTTACCAAATGAATTTTAAAAATTCTAATGAGGCAATAAACGAAGTTCAACTTGATATTAATGAAGGCGCTGATGTGGTTATTATTAAACCTGCCTTATCATATTTAGATATAATTTACAAAATAAAAGAAAGATTTGAAATTCCCATTATTGCATATAATGTTAGCGGAGAATATACAATGGTTAAAAGCGCATCAGAAAACAACTTTATTGATGAAATTGAAACAATATTAGAGATATTACATTCTATCAAAAGATCTGGAGCAAATGCTATAATAAGCTATCATGCACTAGAAATTGCAAAATATTTAAAATCCAATGAAGTACAATAAAAGCATTAATGCATTCAAGGAATCTCAAGCACTAATTCCAGGCGGAGTGAATTCACCTGTACGTGCATTTAAAAGTGTGAAATGCAATCCTGTTTTTTTGGATTATGGAAAAGGAAGTAAAATTTATGATATTGACGGTAATGAATATATTGACTGCATATCTTCATGGGGTCCACTTATTTTTGGACATGCTGATAAGACTACACTATCCAAAATTAGCGATTATCTAAAAAGAGGAACAACATATGGTGCACCTACAGAAATTGAATCTGAAATGGCGAAAAAAATCATTGAATTGGTTCCTTCCATTGAAAAGGTCAGGATGGTAAATTCAGGAACGGAAGCAACAATGAGTGCAATTAGACTAGCTAGGGGATATACCTCTCGTAACTTAATTTTAAAATTTGCAGGAAACTATCACGGTCATGGAGACAGTTTTTTGATTAAAGCAGGATCTGGAGCAATGACTTTAGGTTTGCCAGATAGCCCAGGAGTAACCAGAAACACTGCAAAGGATACAATTATTGCTGAATTTAATTCAATTGAATCTGTAGCTGAACAATTTAAAAAAAATCCTGATAAAATTGCTGCTGTTATAATTGAGCCCGTAGCCGGAAATATGGGTTTAGTTGAATCCAAAAAAGAATTCTTAATTGACCTAAGAAAACTATGTGATAAGAATAAATCATTATTAATATTTGATGAGGTAATGAGTGGTTTCAGATTGTCACAAGGTGGAGCTCAGCAGCTATATGAAGTAGTTCCGGATATTACAACTTTAGGTAAAATAATTGGCGGCGGACTTCCAGTAGGCGCCTATGGAGGTAAAGCTGAGATAATGGATTACTTAGCCCCAAATGGACCAGTATATCAAGCAGGAACTCTTTCAGGGAATCCACTGGCAATGAGTGCAGGTCTTTCTGTACTCAATAGATTAAATGATAAACTTTTCGAAAAACTAGAATCAATTTCAAAAAAAATATATGAAGGATTTATGCAAAATATTCAGGAAACTGGAACAAAAGCAATAATTAATAGAGCGGGTTCTATGATGACTCTATTTTTCACTGAAAATGATAAAATTGAAAATTATAATGATGCAATCACATGTGATTTGAATATGTACGCAAAATACTTCAAATCAATGTTAGATGAGGGAATATATTTACCTCCATCACAATTTGAATGCATGTTTATATCTTCAGTTTACAGTACAAAAGACATTGATAAAATTATCAGTTCTAACAAAAAATCTCTTGAATCTTTATTATGAAAAAAAACATGTTCATTGAAAATATTAATGGGAATATAACTTCTCGCCCACCTGTATGGTTCATGAGACAAGCAGGGAGAATACTACCTTCTTATTTGAAATTAAAACAGAAATATAGTTTTGATGAAATGATGCAAAATAAAAAACTAGCAGCCAAAGTCACTCTCCTTCCGATTGATGATCTTGGAGTAGATGCGGCAATTCTTTTTTCTGATATTTTAGTAATTCCCAAAGCTTTAGGATTAGAACTTGAATTTACTTCAAAAGGACCGAAATTTCACAATGCTCTAGATGGAAACATTATAACTAAAGATTTAAAGTTTGACCCAAATAAGCTTGATTACATTTATAATAACATTAAAGAAATAAAGGTTCAAAGACCACAAACACCTTTAATTGGTTTCTGCGGAGGCCCACTTACAACATTTCTGTTTATGTTTAGAAGAGATGAATCAAAAAAAGATTTTAACCATGTCATAAAACTGCTGTATAAAGAGAAGAAAAAATGTATTAAAATAATGGAAATGCTTACTGAGGCATCTATCGAATATGTCAATAAACAAGTTGAAAGTGGAATTGATTGTTTTCAGTTATTTGAAACCTATTGTGGCATAATTCCTGAAAAAATGTATACTGAAATTGTTCTTCCTTTTTCCAAAAAAATTCTAAATGCTGCAATGGATAAAAATTGCAAAACAATTTTTTTCCCCAAAAATTATAATATGGGTATAAAAAATATAAATCAAGATATTTGTGATATTACCAGCATTGATTGGCAAGTACCAATTGAATCGGCACGAACATTGCTCAATGATAAAGTTGGAATTCAAGGAAATATGGACCCACGAATATTTTTCTCAGACAAAAAGGAAATCGAAAGATACCTTGTTAATTTAACAAGTTTTGGAGAAAAAAATACAGATTGGATATTTAATTTAGGACATGGTTTTATCCCTGGTATTGATGTGAATAATGTAAATTTTGTTGTTGATTGGATTAAAAATCACAACTGGAATAGATAAAATGAAAGTTGACAATAAATTACTGAACAAATACAATAAAAAGGGACCTCGTTATACCTCGTACCCACCCGCTACCCATTTTTCAGGAAACTACGGAGATCAAGATTTTATTAGTTCGGTAATACAATCAAACAATGAAAAACCAGAAAATGTTTCTGTATATATTCACATACCTTTTTGCCCTCAAATTTGTCACTTCTGTGGATGTACGACTGAATCAGGATTTACAAAACCTTTTTTAGAGAGATATGTTGATGCGCTAATTAAAGAAATCGAATATGTATCAAAATTGATTGATAAAAACAGAAAACTGACGCAAATTCATTGGGGAGGAGGAACTCCAAATGCTATTTCACTAAAGTACATTCAAAGAATTACAAAAAAGATTCTAGAATGCTTCAATTTAAATGATGAGTATGAAATGGCTATTGAATGCAGCCCAGCTCATTTAGATTACAAGCATGTTGAATTGTTAAAAAGCTATGGATTTAACAGAATTTCTCTTGGAATTCAAGATTTTAAAGATGAAGTTTTAGACGCAATTAACAGAAGAAGATCCAAACATCCAATTGATAAAATAATAAATAAAATACATTCTGAGGGTTTTTCTGGAACCAATATTGATCTTGTTTATGGATTACCCTTACAAACTGTTGAAGGTTTTAATGAAACAATAGATAAAGCAATTTCTTTAAATACTGACAGAATTGTGACATTTTCCTATGCACATGTTCCATCCATTCTTCCCAGACAAAAAATATTAGAAAATATTGGCTTCCCGACTTCTAAGGAAAAAGCAGAAATGTACAATAATGCTTTTAAAAAATTTACTCAGGCCGGATATGTGCCAATTGGAATGGATCACTTTTGTAGACCAGATGACGAATTTTATTTAGCGCTAAAAAATAACCAACTTCACCGAAACTTTCAGGGATACTGCACAACTAAAACAACCGGACAAGTTTATGGTTTTGGCGCCTCCTCCATATCTCAACTTTTTTCCGCCTACAGTCAAAATGTAAAAAATGCAGCTCAATACATCAAGAAAATTAATGATAACAATACTGCAGTATTTAGGGGATACAAACTTACACAAAATGAAAAAATAATCAGAGATGTTATAAATTCAATCATGTGTAATTATTATGTTGATTTTTATGAAATTGCTGAAAGGTTTGAAACTAATATTTATAAAATCAAAGAAGTAATAGACTTTAGTAAAGAAAAATTTAAAGATTTTATAGATCTAAATTTCATGAAAATTGAAAATGATAAAGTCACTATTTCTAATGATGCTAGATTATATATAAGAAATATTGCAATGGAATTTGACCCACTGATGGATACAAAAATTGGAACATATTCTAAAACTATATAATGAAAGGGTTATTACTAATCAATTTAGGTTCACCAGATAGTACATCGATTCCAGATGTTAAGAAGTATCTTGATGAATTTTTGATGGATAAAAGAGTTATCGGTAAAAGTTATCTTTTTAGATGGATTTTAGTCAAATTAATAATCCTTAACTTCAGGCCAAAAAAATCGGCTAAGGCCTATAAAAAAATATGGTGGAAAGAAGGATCGCCTTTGATTGTTCTTTCTCAAAGATTATTCAAAAAAATATCAAAAATTCTAAATGTTCATGTTTCTCTTGCCATGAGATATGGATCAATGAGTATACTGAAAGGACTCACTGAACTGAATAATAAAGGAGTTCGTGATATTGTAGTCTTACCTCTATACCCTCACTATGCAATGTCATCATATGAAACAGTAGTTGAAAAAGTAAAAGAGGAAGCCAAGAAAAATTTTCCTAAAATAAATATTTCATTTATTGATCCTTTTTATAATGATCCAGATTACATAAAATTACTTTCTAAAAAAATAAGGGATTCAATTAAAAATATTGACTATGACCATATCCTATTCTCTTATCACGGAATACCAGTCAGTCATCTAAAAATTTCTGATCCCACAAAAAAACATTGCTACAAAATAAATAATTGTTGTTCAGTTAAATCAGATGCTCATAAAACATGCTATAAACATCAAGTGACTGTAACCACAGAGTTAGTTGCTAAAAATTTATATCTTGATGAAAATAAATTTAGCATATCATTTCAATCTAGATTGGCAAATGAACCATGGCTAAAACCCTACACCGATAGTGAGCTTGAGAGGTTAGCAAAAAGTGGAAAGAAAAATTTAGTAATTGTTACTCCAGCATTTGTAACTGACTGCCTTGAAACACTTGAAGAGATTGTTATGGAAGGTAAGGAAGAGTTTTTAGAAGCCGGTGGAGAAAATTACTATTATGTACCCTGTTTAAATGATGATATAAGTTGGGCAAAACTAATTTCTAAATGGACAGAAAATAAGCTTACAAATCTTAATAATGCCTAAAAACTTTCCTAAAAAAGTTGACAATCTAATAATTGGGGCTGGTATAACCGGTTTATCACTCGCCCATTTTTTAAAAAAATTTAATCAAGATTTTATCATAGTTGAATCATCTGAAAGGATTGGAGGAAATATTAATACCGTTTCAAAGAAAGGGTTTATCTTAGAAAACGGACCAAATACTTTGCTTTTAGACAATGAGTCGATTAAAACTTTAATTGAAGATTTTAATATTTCAAAAAACATAATTTTTCCAAATAAAAATGCTAAAAATAGATTTTTAATACAGAATCACAAACTTACCCCAATTCCTAAAGATCTTATTGGTTTTGTAAAATCAAACATTTTAAGCATACAAGCGAAAATCAGAATTATTTTTGAGCCTTTTATAAAAAAACACATAAAGGATACAAATGTATTTGAATTTATTGTTAAAAGATTTGGCAAAGAATTTCACGACAACTTAATTGAGCCATTTTTAAATGGAATATACGCTGGGGATACGAAAAAAATGAGTGTAAAATATGTTCTTAAAAAAGTTTGGAGAATGGAACAAAGCAATGGAAGTATTTTAAAATCTCTATTTTTAAATAAAACAAATTATCAACCAAAATCTTTTAATTTTAAAAATGGACTTTTTGATCTATTGGGTTGTTTTAAAAAAGAACTCAATAAAAAAATATATTTAAAAAAAAAGGTAATAAGTTTAAGGAGGAAAAATAATTTGAATTTTGTTAAAATAAATAATGAAATAGAGGTTGAATGCAAGAATATAATATCAACCATACCGGCACATTGTCTAAAAGATATTATTTTTGATATTAAGATAAGTAAGCATCTTGAAAAAGTTAAATATAATCCAATAAATGTTTTACATTTTAGCTTGGAAAGAAATAAAATTTATAGCCCTATTAATGGCTTTGGAGTTTTAGCAAAACCAGCTGATAATCTATCATTTTTAGGAATTTTATTCAATTCTAGAATATTCCCGCACCTCTCCCCTAAAAATAATGATCTAATAACCGTAATGGTAGGCGGGGCTAAACAAAAGAATATTCTCAAAAAACCAAAAAAAGAAATTGAAGAAAGAGTTGTTACGGATATCAAAAAAATTATAGATTTTGAAGGTAAAATTGAATTACTAAATCATTTTTCCTGGAAAAAAGGAATACCTCAATATGATATGAATTTTTTTAATTTTTCAAAGTCAATAAAAACTTTTGTACAAAAAAATGATGGGTTGTTTATTATTGGTAATTTTCTAGAGGGGGTTTCTGTAAGTAATTGTGTTAAAGCAGGACACAACACCGCACAATTAATCAGTAAAAAAATTTGAGCAATGTTTATCAAAATAAATTAAATCCTTTTCGGAATATTCAAAGAAAAGATCAGAGTTTATTTTAACCGGTTCTT
>MDSV01229271.1_pt1 | contig 12979 bp, 8 predicted proteins | sample 810851 | NCBI WGS metagenome assembly MDSV01 (sample SAMN05326640, study PRJNA326480) | marine metagenome | isolation source: seawater | place: Atlantic Ocean: North East | collected 2012 | reverse complement strand
CATTTTTTAAATCCTGGTTTTTCAGCAAACCAATCACCTTTTCTAGTGACTGTTTCATTAACTACATCCATCCACTTAACAACTGGTTCATCATTAATTTTTACACACAATGCAGTAAAAAATTCATTTAGATTTGTAAGGAGCTCTTGTTTAGATCTTTCATCGCTCTTTGCCCACCAGGATGCCTGAGGGCTAATTGGACCATGAATTCTTAAGGTGATATTATTATTATTAGCAAATTTTAAATAATCATTAAGCTTACCCCATCTCCACTTTCCAGGTTCAGGATGAATTTGAGCTTGTTTAGCACAATTTTCAGGTGTTGAGTAAGTAAATTCCTCTAGAAAAAGTTTTGAAACAGGTGAATTAAGTTGAGAGTGATTTAGAGTAGCACCGATATAAAATGAGTCTAAATCATATTCGTTTTCTAAAAGGATGTTTTTTACAGAATACTTACCTTGACCAAAACAAACAAATCCAAATAAGAAAATTATTATGATATTAATAAATTTCAAACTAGAAAAAAATTGGTGAAAAGAATAGTAAAATTCCTAATACAATTAATACTAAAACTAATGATAGTGCAATATCAATAGTTGAGTAGGATTTTTCCGAACTTATTCGATCAGTTTCAGTTAATGTTCCATAAGACAATCCCTCAATTCTTTTGTAATCAGGCTCAGATGTCATAAGAGAGACCGAAATACATAATATAACAGAAAATAAAAACATCCATATAGCCATATATGAGAAGTTTATTGATGCAAATTCATACAAAAAACCACTATTAATTATCCCTTCATTTGAAGCAATCTCCGATCCTAACCTAAGTATTAAAAGAAATAATCCACTAAATAGAGTTACAATAGCAGCTTGAGCATTTACTCTTTTCCATATGATACCAAGAAGGAATACTGTTGTAACAGGCGGTGCAATATAAGCCTGAACATTTTGTAAGTATTGGTACATAACCCCTCCACCTATTTTTTCCATGATTGGTATCCAAGCAATTCCAAGAACTACTATGACAACAGTAGCTAGTTTACCTACATTAACTAAAAAAAGTTCTGACTTATTCGGGCTTATTTGTTTGTAAATGTCAATTGTAAATATTGTTGAACAAGAATTAAAAACTGAAGCTAAGGAACTCATTAATGCAGCCATTAGACCTCCAGCTACTAAGCCTTTTAAACCAACTGGTAATAAAGTTGTAACTAACATTGGGAACGCTCTATCTGCCCTTTCAACGCCCGTAACTGGGTCTATCACACTAAATACTTCTGGATTTTGTATAGTAAGAGCATATGCAATTATACCAGGTACTAAAAAAATTAGAATTGGGAGAAGTTTTAAGTAAGCACCAAAAATTGCACCTCTTCTACCAATTGTTATGTTATTTGCAGCCAATGTTCTTTGAACAATATACTGATCAGTACACCAATACCATATACCAACAATGGTTCCGCCAAATAGCAAACCTGCCCATGGAAAATCAGGATCATCCCATGGTCGCCACATGTTGAAATGTTCAGGACTAACTTCTAAAACAGTTTCTTTTAATTGATTCCAACCACCGACTTCTTGAAAACCTAAATATGTAATAATTACAGATCCCAATATCAATACAACTGTTTGTAAAGTTTCTGTATAAACAACTGCTTTTAAACCACCTACTATTGTATATATTCCAGTAAAAACTACTATACCAATTGCACCTACCCAAAAATCTAAATTTAATAGCTCTGATACTACTATTCCACCAGCATAAATTGTTACAGAAACCTTGGTTAAAACATAGGCAAAAAGTGAAAAAACTGAAAGAAACCATCTTGATCTACTATCAAACCTCTTTTCTAAAAATTCAGGCATAGTAAACGCACCACTTCTGATATAAAAAGGTAAAAACAGCCATCCTAAAAGTAAAACAATCCAAGCATGCAATTCGTAATGAGCTAGAGGAGTTCCTGAAGAAAATCCTGTACCAGCTAATCCTACAACATGTTCTGATCCAATGTTAGAGGCAAAAATTGATGCACCAATAACAAACCATCCAACATTTCTACCCGCTAAAAAATAATCCTCGGTATTTTTATTCTTTTGTAATGCAACCCAAACTGCAACTCCGACAAGAATTGCAAAATAAAGACCTAAAATAATCCAGTCTAATCCTTCAAAAATTGATTTTGTAACTTCCATAAGTTTATTTTATATAGTTAAATATTATGTTTTCAATTAGTTCTTGTTTACCACTTTTAAGTGTTAATTTTCCATTAGCTTTTGCTAAACTGTACAAATCCTCGAGTTTTAATTCTCCATTTTCAAACTTTTTACCATTTCCATAATCAAAACTTTCATATCTTTTCTTTAACATTTCAGAAAGCGGTGAATCACTTAATAATTTATCTGCAATAGTAAGAGCTCTAGCAAATGTGTCAGCGCCTCCAATGTGCGCCAAAAATAAATCTTCTAAATCTGTTGAATTTCTCCTAAGTTTAGCATCAAAATTAATTCCTCCTCCTTGTAATCCACCAGCTTTTAAAAACACTAACATTGCTTCAGTTGTTTCTTGAATATTCATAGGAAATTGGTCGGTATCCCATCCATTTTGATAATCTCCCCTGTTTGCATCTATGCTTCCTAACATACCTGCTTTTGCAGCAACTGTTAATTCATGTTGGAAAGTGTGTTGAGCTAAGGTAGCATGATTAACCTCAATATTTATTTTAAAATCTTTTTCAAGACCATATTCCTTTAAAAAACCTATGGATGTTGCTGTATCAAAATCATATTGATGTTTTGATGGTTCCATAGGTTTTGGCTCTATAAAAAAGGTACCCTTAAATCCTTTTGATCTGGCATAATCTCTGCACATTTTTAAAAATTGAGCCATATGGTCAAGCTCTCTACCCATATCGGTATTTAAAAGAGACATATATCCCTCTCTACCACCCCAAAAAACATAGTTTTCTCCATTAAGATCAATCGTTGCATCTAATGCTAGTTTAATTTGACCTCCTGCTCTTGAAACAACATCAAAATCAGGGTTTGTTGCGGCACCATTCATATAATGTGGATTCGAAAAACAGTTTGCAGTACCCCAAAGTAATTTAATACCTGACTCTTTCTTCTTTTTCTTAATATAATCTGTAATAAAAAGTAATCTATCTTCGGATTCAGAAAAATCTGATGATTCTTGTATTAAATCAAAATCATGGAAACAGAAATAGTCAAATCCCATTTTAGAAATAAATTCAAAGGCTGCATCAGCTTTATCTTTTGCAGCTTGAAGTGGATCATCAGACTGATCCCACTCAAAATTTTGAGTACCAGTGCCAAAGGGGTCTGCACCTTGCCCACAGAATGAATGCCAATATGCAACAGCATACTTAAAATGATCTCTCATAGTTTTACCTGCTACAATTTTATCAGGATTATAGTATTTAAAAGCTAGAGGATTTTTGGAATCTTTACCTTCATATTGTATTTCTTCTATTCCCTGAAAAAATTCTTTATTACCTATTGTTGCCATATTATTTTAGTTTATAATTTTTATTAAATTCTCTTTCCATATTTGATATGCATCTAAATAAGCTGCTTTTTCACTCTGAGGCTCAAATGATTTTATATAATCATTTTTTGTTATTTTTTCAGAAAAAGATTTAAAATTAGTTGAATCATATCCTACAGCTCTTGCAGCACCGTATGCTCCAGTAGTGTTGTGTATTTCAATTTCTTTTCCAATTAAAGTAGAAATAGTATTTGAAAACAAGTCTGATTGAAATAAGTTATCATTTCCCGCTCTTATTAATTTAGGATCAAAATTATCTTGAATTAAAATTTCCATACCATAAATAAAAGAAAAAGCAACTCCCTCTAATGTTGCTCTATATAGATGTTCATTAGAATGAATATTTAAATTTAAATTTTTAAAACAAGCACCTATATTCATATTGTTAAACATTCTTTCATTACCATTTCCAAAAGGAAATAAAACTAAACCATCAGAGCCCACTTTTACTTTATTAGCTCTTATATTCATATCATCATAACTTTTTGCATTTGTAATATTTTTAATCCATTTATATTGGATACCTGAGCCGTTTATACATAAAAGCTTTCCTATGAGTTTATTCTCATTTGTATAATTTACATGAGCAAAATTATTTAGCCTTAAAGATTCTTTTGAGTTTAAAATATCTGTCAATGCATATAAAACACCTGATGTTCCTCCAGTGGCAGCAACTTGACCAACATTTAAAATATTTAAAGCCATTGCATTATTAGGCTGGTCTCCAGCTCTATATTTTATAGGTGTTCCTTTTTTTAATCCAGTTTCCTCAGCACCTTTTTTTGAAACATTAGACTGTACAGTAAAATTATCAACAATAGTTGGGATTAAGTTTTTGTCAATTGAATAATAATCAAGAAGAAAATCAGCAGTTTTGTTTTCTTTAAAATCCCAAAACATACCCTCTGAAAGTCCATTAATAGTTGAGGAAATTTCACCAGAAAGTTTATAGGCTATAAAATCACCAGGCAACAAAAATTTAAAGGAATTTTCATAAATTTTTGGTTCATTTTTTTTTACCCAGGAAAGTTTTGATGCAGTAAAGTTACCTGGTGAATTTAATAATTGACTACAACATTTATTCATTCCAATGTCTTTAAATGCAGTATTTCCAATTTCCACAGCTCTTCCATCACACCAAATAATAGAATTCCTTAGGGAATTTCCATCTTTGTCAATCAAAACAAGTCCGTGCATTTGATAAGAAATTCCAATACCTAATATATCTTCAGCATTAATTTTACTTTCTTTAATAATTCTTTTAGTACCGTTACAAATCAATTGCCACCAATAATTTGGATCTTGCTCCGCAAAACCAGGTGAATTTGAAATTATATCCATTTCATCTTTAGGTTCTTTAATTAATTTAATCTTTTCACCAGAGTCTACATTTGTCAATGCAACTTTTAATGAAGAGCTACCTAAATCATAACCTATATAATACATTTTTTATTCAATAATAGTATTAATTGTCTTTATAGTTCCATCTTCATTATGATGCATTTCTGTGACTTTAACATTTCTTAGGAAATCTTTTCCAGAAATTTGAGTGTCATGATAAAAGAAATACCATTTGTTATCAACTTGAAGAGTTGAATGATGGTTTGTCCATCCCTGTACTGGATTATTCATCACACCTTGATACACAAAGGGACCATAAGGATTATCACTGGTTGCATAAACAATAAGATGGGTGTTTCCAGTAGAGTAACTTAAATAATAAGTACCTTCTTTCTTGTGTACCCAAGCTGCCTCAAAAAATCTTCTTTCGTGATCTTTTGTCAATATAGGATTTCCATATTTATCAATAATCCTAACGGGTTTTGGATCTTCTGCAAAACTCACCATATCTTTTGACATCAATGCAATTCTTGGAGAAATTGCTGGACTGTCTGGAATCCCATTATCTTGAGTTTCACATCCAGATGGAGTGTATTGATTATTCTCATCCCATCTTTGTAATTGACCACCCCAAATTCCTCCGATATACATATAATACTTGCCATCGTCATCTTTAAAAACACTTGGATCCATACTGTAACTTCCTTTAATCGGTGTCTTTTTTGATTTAAATGGTCCTTCAGGTTTATCCGAAACTGCAACTCCAATTCTAAAAATATCTTCTTTATCTTTTGTTGGAAAATATAAGTAATATTTACCATCTTTTTCAGCAGCATCTGGTGCCCAAAACTGCCTCTTTGCCCATGGAACATCATCTAAATCTAATCCAACATCGTGAATAGTTACTGGTCCTCCTATATAATCCATTGATAAAACCCTGTAATCTCTCATAGCATACTGACTGCCACAATCATCATACAACGGATTTTCCTCAATAATATCATGAGAAGGATAAATATAAATTTTTCCATTAAAAATATGAGCTGATGGATCAGCAGTAAAAATTTCTGAAACCAAAGGTTCGTTTAAAAATTTTTTTTGAGAATAAGTAAATGATGTAAAAATTAAAAGTGCAAGTATTATTTTTTTCATTTTATGTGAATTTTATTTTCTGAGAAATCTCTCATTTTTTTTAATTTATTTGAATATTTTTCAACAATATTTTTGTTTTCTGGATAATCAGATATATCAACTGACTGAATTGGATCATTTTTCATATCAAACAACATTTTCTGAGTAACAACAATCTTAGTTCCCGGTATATGTGTTTTTGCTCCATATTTATTTTTTTCTGTTTCTGGATAGTATAGAATTTCGTGATATGAAAATTCTTTATCCTGAACAACCTCTCTAAACTGATATCTACTATAAATTTCATCTTTAAAATCAAGTTCAGGATTGTTTAAAATTGGAACGAAGCTTTTACCATGAATGTATTCTGGCGGTTTTAATCCTGCAATTTCACTAATGGTAGGATATATATCAATATACTCTACTAAAGCATCTGATTTAACATTTTTTTTCATTCTGGGTGAAGAAACAATTAATGGAACATGAATAGCCTCTTGAAATGTATGATGTTTACACCAAAAACCATGTTCTCCAAGAAAAAAACCATGATCACTCCAAAATACAATGGTTGTATTATCTCTTAGACCTAAGTTATCAAGTGCTGATATTAATTTACCTAGCATAGCGTCCATATAGCTTACGCTGGCATAGTATGATTTAATTAAGTCCTTTTCCATTTGATGTGAGACTGGACCATTTTGAGGTATATCTAAATAAGCATTCCTTAGCTCAGACCATTGGTGTTTTGCACGTGAAGGAGCATTAATAGGTATATTCTTTAATTTTGAGTAGACTAAATCATTATCATCATACATATTTCCATATTTTTGGGGCTGTATAAAAGGAAGATGAGTAGAAATATATCCAACTGCAAGAAAAAAAGGATCTCCAGACTTTTTAAAATCATTTAATGTTTTTATTGCAAAATCAGTAAGTTTTCCATCATTATATGCATCATCATCGACATTTGCATATTCAAAAGCTGGTCCCTTAATCTTTCCATTAGATGGATGACGCTCATTTCTATCCTTCATTTTTTTTAGAGATTCAGGATTTTGATATCCAGTGAAATTTTGAAATGATTTATGAATATCCCATTCATCTATATTATCTCTTGTATTATGATAAATTTTTCCTAATGAAGCTGTCTTATAGCCATTTTGTCGGAATAATTTTGCAAGGGTTACAGCTTTTGGAAGATCTTCGTCAACTCGTGAATAATATCTATAAAATCTGGAGTTACTTCCTCTTACACCAGTCAATATGCTAGCTCTACTAGCTCCACATACAGCGACATTTGTATAAGCTTGATTAAATTGGATTCCTTCACTAGCTAGTTTATCAATGTTAGGAGTTATCATTTGATCATGACCGTATGAGTTAATTAAAGGTCTTAAATCATCTACTCCAATAAAAAGTATATTTTGCTTTTTATCCTGAGAGAATAAAGATAAATTAATAAGAAAACATACAAAATATAGTATTTGTGAAATTCTAAAATTCATTTTAAAAATTTAATGTAAAGAGTAAAAAAAGGAGGAATAATCCCTCCTTTTTTATATGATTAACAATTATTTACTTCTAGCTTCGTTGGAAACTTTTAAAATTTCTTGAGCTAATTTATTTCCAAATTTTTCCGAAAGCTTTGCCTTTAAATTATTAAAACCTTCTCTGTATATAGCTTTTTTTTCTTCAGGAGTTGAAGCCCCACTTTTCCTGATTTTAGCAGCATTTTCTACTATTTGTGCTAACTGCACATTTCTAAAAAAGGAAGCATCTTTACTATTTAAACTTAACTTATCAATAACATAGCTAGATATTTTTTCAGCTTGATTTTGTTGCCATTTGGTAGCATTTTGTGAAAAAATGAAAAATGGAACTAATAAAAAAGCTAGGATTAAAAGTCTTTTCATATTTTAATTAATTAATTCATTAGTATTAATCTCACTGAGTGGAATTAAAAATTTCATAATTTCAGCTTCATTGGTTGAAAACTTTACTTCTCTATTTGCCACATACTTTTTAGCACCAACAGCAACCTTTTTTCCAAAAGAATTATTGTGTGGCAATATGGTATGATCTAAAAAGTATTGCATACCTCTTCTTCTAACATGAAATGAATCTTGACCTTCACCAATTAATTCAAATTTATATTCTTCCATAATAGCATCTCGAAAAGAGTCTTGGCCCTGAGTATATTCAACTCTAACAGGAACACCAGCTCTGTCTAAGACAGGTTTTAGGTATGTCATCTCTTGACCATTACCTAACTCATTTGAGATTTCTGCAAGCATTAATAATAATTCACCATATCTCATGTCTGTAATATTTTGGTTATTAAATTGATTTTTGTGAGTTCTATCTTTCTCAGTCCATTTAAATAAATATGGATGAGAATTTCCAAAGGAGCTTCTCCAAGTAGCAGATGGATAGGTTCTGACTCTTGCAGCTGGTCTATCAAACCTAAAATAATCATAAAGATAAGTAGCAGCATATCTTTTGTCTGGCATTGTATTTAGATTATTTGGGTTATATGTTGTATTACCTCCATATGTTCTAAGATGATTGTCATGTTGAAAAGCAGTTACTCTAAACCATCCAAAATGCATCCCTGCTTTATATTTCCATGGAGTATAATTTCTTCCCATTTGAGAATTAGTTGCGTCTTGAGAAATTTGCAATTCAAAAATAGATTCACTGGAATTTTCTCCTTGAACAGTAAATAAACTGCCAAAATCATTGACAAGAGAATATTGACCATAGGCTTTCATTCCTTCATCATAAGCCATATTCCAATAGTCCATTGAACCGCCAGAGGTCTGTAAACTTGAATTAGTTGCTAAAGCCATGTATACTTTGGATAATAACATGTTTGCAGCATATTGTTTTGGGTATCCAATACCAGCATTACCATTCAACAAAGTACTAGCCATTTGCAAATCACTGATGATTTGAGTGTAAACATCCTTTTCAGGCGACAGAGCTTTATTAGTGTTTCCTTGGGAAGGTAATTCTAACCATAAAGGAAGGTCTCCCCAAAGTATAGCTAATCTAAAATATGACCATGCTCTTGCAAAATAAGCGTGTCCGGCAACATCATTAAATGCTACTTCATCTTGAGTTTGTGGATCTGAAACGGTGCTCACTGCAGCAATAGCACCATTAGCTCTTGCAATTGTTTGATAAAAACCTTGCCACAGAAACTGAGCATCCATATGGTATCCAGGTTTTAATGAACAGAGAGTGGACATATCTCTTGTTGTAACTCTATTACCTCCTTTTCCAGTATACATTAAACCGGAAAAAAGATTTTCAAGAAATAAACGTCTTTCCTGAGTATTATAATCAGTTATTGACTGATATATACCATCACGTGCAGCTTCTGCACTCTGAACATCTAAATACAATGTTTCATCAAGGAAAGGTGGATTCTCCTCCAAATCACATGATATTGTAAATAGAATTGGAATTATTAAAAAGTATTTTAAGTATTTCATTTTATTTATTGATTTTAATTTTTTCATTTTTAAAAGGTTAAACTAACACCGACTAAAACAGTTTTTGAATTTGGTTTATTATTCCAGTCAACCCCTTGGACTAGACCATCGTACATAAATGATGTGATTTCTGGATCATATCCAGAGTAGTTAGTCCATGTGAACAAGTTGGACCCTGTAACATAAACATTAGCTGAGTTAATAAAATTATCAGGTTTGAGGGGGATATCATAATTTAAAGTAATACTTTTTAACCTTAAATAACTACCATCTTCTACATATCTATCCATCGCAGCTGCAAATAAATTTGAAGAATACCCAAGTCTTGGATAAGTTCCATTTGGATTATCTACTGACCATCTATCAGTCCAAGCTTCTTTTAAAATATTTCTGTAAGTTCCCTCAGCATAACCAAACCTATACATATTTCCATTAATAATATCATTTCCATGAGTACCATTAAATAATGTTCTCATAGAAAATCCTTTGTAAGATAAATTCACATTGAATCCATATATATAATCTGGATTTGGATTTCCTATTATGGTTCTATCATTTAAATCGACCTGACCATCTCCATTTAAATCTAAAACTTTAATATCACCTGGCTGTGACATTGATCCGTTTATTCTGTACATGGTATCACCAGACTTGAATATTCCATCTGTTTTCCATCCGTAAAATAATGCGGTTTCATGACCTTCTAAGAAAATATTAAGTGGAAATTTTATACTATTACCACGACTTGGTGTGTTACCTAAATATGATGGTATCTGTTGAACACCATACAAGCCAGAACCATTATCCATTAAAATGTCTCCAGGAGTAAGGCCTAAATTTTCAATTTTGGTTTTATTAAATGCAATATTTCCACCAACTGAAATATTTAGATCTCCTTTATCAAGAACTGTAAAGTCCAATGCAACTTCTACTCCTTTATTTTCAAGAGTTCCTCTATTGATTAACATATTTGAAAAACCTGAGGAAGTTGGAATGGGAGTTTGTTGTAGAAGGTCTTTAGTATTTTTCTCATAAACATCAACAGTTCCCGTAATTTTACCATTATTAAATCCAAAATCAACTCCAACATTTAGTTGTTCTGTTGTTTCCCATGTTAAGTCAGGGTTTGGAATATTATTCAATACAATTGGCACAGTAGTTCCATTAGTAGGTGTTCCATACAAACTAGACGAAGCTCCATAATTTGGTAGAGTACCATAAGGACCTATCCCGTGTTTACCAATTTGACCCCAACCAGCTCTAAGTTTAAGACTAGAAAACAAATCTAAATTTTGAATGAATTTTTCACTGCCAGCTCTCCATGCAAATGCAAATGATGGAAAAAATCCATAACGATTATTTTCGGAAAACTTTGAAACTCCATCTCTCCTAAAACTGGCTGTTAATACATACTTGTTTTTGAAAGTGTAATTAACACGACCTAGAAGCGAGAACATCTGTTGATCAGCAGCTCTGAGCAATAATGGATTTGAGATAACTTGACCTAAAAATGGTTGATCTGTACCTAACTGAGCTGTAACAAAATCTTGGACAGCATAAGTACTACTTGAAACATCTCTAACATCATATGTAACACCCAAAGTTGCATTAACCCTATGATTTCTGTTGATATTTCTGTTATACCTTAAAAAGTTATTAACCTGATAGGTTAATGCATTTAACTTCATTTGCTGGTATAAACCATTTGAGTTAGCTCCCTGCCAAGTAGTTAAACCATAAAATCTGCTTCTGTCTTTATCTCTTAAATTTCCACCAACTCTAAATTCATACTGTAATCCAGGTACATTGAATTTATATTTAACTGCTAGAGATGCTATAACTCTATTTTCTCTAGATTCATCAGTAAAATCATCAATCCAAGATATTGGATTTGATAAAGTATTACCATCAAAAAAATCACCCAAATCTTCTAAACCATTAGCTCTGATAGGATTATATGTTACAGTTTGTTGAACAAAACTTTGATCTCCACCAATCAGGTCACCACCTTCAGCGAAATCAGATTCACTAAAAAAAGTAGAAAATCTAGCTTCAACTCTTAATTTTTCATTTATATCATAATTTAAGTTTAATCTCAAATCTGTAGTTTTAAAACTAGCATTTTCTATCAATCCATTCATATCATTAAATCCTGCAGATAAATAATAATTACCTGAATCGCTGGCACCAGAAAATGTTACTCCTAAATTGGAACTAATTCCTTGTTTGTATATATAATCTTGCCAATCATAAATTAAGTTCGGTGTATTATCAATTACATCCGATGGAGTACCATCAGGGTTTGTTAAAAATGAATAAACATAATCTCCATCTATTCTATACCTTGGACTTTCTCCGGCATTAGCTCTGACAGCATTTGAATAATTAGCATAACCAACTCCATCAAGCATGTCATATTTATTTGTTATTTCAGTTACACTTGTTGTAAAATATGTATTAAACTTTCCTTTGCCATCATCTTTTGATCCAGATTTTGTTGTAATTAAAACAACACCATTTGCACCTCGAGATCCGTAAATTGCAGTTGCAGATGCGTCTTTTAAAATTTCAATTCTTTCAATATCTCGGGGGTTAATACCATTTAATCCACTTTGAGGGTCTTGACCAGTATTACCAGTACCTACTGCTCCAACATCCTCTCCAGCAGATGAAATAATCACTCCATCAACTACGTACAAAGGTTCATTATTTCCTCTCAAACTGTTTGTTCCTCTAATTCTAACACTAACACCAGAGTTTGGATTTGCAGCATTTTGAGTGACTTGAACTCCTGATGCTCTACCTTGTAGTAATTGATCTACAGTTGCTGCAGCCCTAGACACATCATCTTCTACTTTAACAGAACTTACAGATCCTGTCAAATCCCTTTTAAGTACAGTTCCATAACCTACAACAACAACTTCCTCCAAAGCTTCTGTATCTGGTTGTAAATTAACAGTAATAGAAATCTGGTTAGAAACATCTACCTCTTCATTTAAATAGCCAATGTAAGAAACAACTAAAACTTGCTCTGCATCGGATGGAATTGAAATGGAAAAGTTACCATCAAAGTCAGTTATAGCACCAATAGTTTCTGAGCCTTTCAGTTGTATAGTAGCACCAGGCAATGGCGAGGCATTTTCATCATTTACTAAACCAGTAACAGTTTTATTTTGGGACAAAACAATCATTGGAAATAGTAAAAAAATTAAAACAATTTTTTTGATTTTCATTTTATAATTTTTTGATTAACAACATTAATTTATCAAAATGATAGCATTAAATAAAATAACGAAAACGATTTCATACATTTAAATAAATAATACATCTAATTAAGTTAATAAAAGTTTATTATTTTTAATTATTTTACGAAACTATTTTCGTATAAAGAAAGCTAATTTTACCAAGAACTAAATTTAATTTACAAGATTTAAATATGAAT
>MDSV01092081.1_pt1 | contig 12979 bp, 11 predicted proteins | sample 810851 | NCBI WGS metagenome assembly MDSV01 (sample SAMN05326640, study PRJNA326480) | marine metagenome | isolation source: seawater | place: Atlantic Ocean: North East | collected 2012 | reverse complement strand
TCTGTAATCAAAAAAATTCAACCAGATCTTATTCATGCCATAACTATAAAACCTATATTAATGTTTGGGATTGCAAGAATTTTTTTGAGACCTGTATCATGTGTATATGCTGTAGCAGGCCTTGGACATGCATTTACTTCAAAATCATTAAAGTCTTTTTTTGTAAAAAGTTTAAGTATTTTATTTTTTAGATTAGTTTTTAAAGAGAGGAATACACATGTGATCTTTCAAAATAATGATGATTTAAAGAAGATATTAAATATCTCAAATTTGAAAAATAATAATTTTAGTCTGATACCTGGTTCGGGAATTGACCTTAATTATTTCAGGCCTAGTAAGATAAATAATTCAAAAAAATTTGTAATTTTATTTGCCTCTAGATTATTAAAATCGAAAGGAGTGTTCGAATTTGTAAACGCTGCAAAAGAAATTAGAAATGCAGAATTTCAGGTTGCTGGGAAATTCGATGATGGAAATGATGATTGTATTAAACCTGAAGTAATTAATAAATTATCAAAAGATGGTTATATAACCTATCTAGGGATGAAGAAAGATATGGTAGAACTTATCAATTCAGCCTCAATTATTGTACTGCCATCATTTTATGGCGAGGGAGTTCCAAAAATATTAATTGAAGCAGCAGGTTGTGGAAAACCTATTATTACAACTGATCACCCTGGATGTAGAGATGCTGTAATAAATGAAATCACAGGTATCTTAATTCCTCCAAGGAATTCGTTTGAATTAAAAAAAGCTATAAATTATTTAATGAATAATCCTAGTTTAATGAAGAAAATGGGTGAAGAGTCTAGAAAATTTGCTGAGCAAAGATTTAATATTAAAGATGTTATTGATACGCATATGAAAATATACAATAAAATGTTGAAGTAAAAATAATATTTAAAATGTCAGCTATAGATACTTTTATTAAAACGGATTTAACTAATTCCCACCAGATTGCATACTCATTTATATCATTAATCATTTCTTTATATTTAACTAAACTAATTATTCCTTTACTAAATAAATTTTTTATTGATTTACCTAAAATAAGGGGTTCGCATTATTTACCTAAGCCTAAAGCAGGTGGGATAGTTTTTTTGTTTTTATCAATTTTGATATTTTTGTTAAATAAAAAATTTATATATTTATTAGCTTTGCCTTTGGGAATAATAAGTTTAATTGATGATTTTATGGGATTATCAATTAAATTGAGATTGATTTTTCAGTCATCTATTGCTTTATTATTTTTATTTTTAGGTAATAATTTTTTTATAAATTCAGAAATCGGTTTTTTATATTTAATTTTAAGTATATGTTATTTGATAATTTTTGTAGGTATAGTTAATACTATGAATTTTATGGATGGTATCGATGGACTAGTATGTGGCTGCATGATAATCATAGTAACAACAATTTCAATAAAATATGATATTTCATTTCTACCAATATCATTTTCTCTTATGGGTTTTCTAGTTTTTAATTGGAGTCCTGCTAAGGTTTTTATGGGAGAAGTTGGAAGCACATTTTTAGGTTTTTTGTATGCCGCTATATTATTAAGATCTACAACGCTAATTCAATTCTCTGAAATTTCTCTTCTTTTTTTTCCTCTATTTTCAGATGCTTTTTCTTGCAGATTAAGAATGTTAATAAAGGGTAGGAATATATTTAAACCCCATAAGCTACATCTTTATCAAAGGCTCCATCAAGCAGGATTAAATCATTCAAGCGTTTCAATTATTTATCTTTTAGCAACTTTAATATTAGCTATTTCTCTTTTTGTTTTTAATATATACGTTTCCTATTCTTTGGCTTTAATTTTATTGATTATTGGTTTTTATTTAGAGAAAAAAGTTGCGGTAAAGTTTTAAATATATTTAGAAATTAAACTAATTATTTTATTATGAGATTTTTACAATTATATTAATAGCTAAAGGAAATAATTTAATGCTAGAAAATAATACTTTATTTAGTTCTAGGCAATTCTTGAAACCATATGTAATAGCAGAGGTTGGTGTGAATCATGAATGTAATATTGATTTGGCAAAATTAATGATCGATCAAGCTGCAAAAGGAGGGGCCTCATGTGTAAAATTTCAAGCTTATAAGGCGTCTACTTTGGCATCAAAAAATAGTCCTTATTATTGGGATATTACCAAAGAAAAAACTAAGTCTCAATATGAACTTTTTTCAAAATTCGATAAATTTAAACTGAAGGAGTTTACTTTATTATCCGAATACTGTAAATATAAAACCATAGATTTTATGCTTACAGCATTTGATGAAATTATTGCTGAATCTATTAACCCTCTGGTAAATATTCACAAAATAGCATCTGCCGATATTACTAATCTTAATTTACTTAAAAAAATTGCCTCCTTTAAAAAACCGGTTATATTTTCATGTGGCGCTAGTACTCTAAATGAAATTATAAGTGCAAAAAATATTTTGTTGAATAATGGAGCTTCCGAAGCAATTCCATTACATTGTGTACTTAATTATCCAACACAAGAGGAAAATGCAGAAATTTCTTTTATAAAGAAATTAAAAAAAGAATTTGGAAATGACGTAGGTTATTCTGATCATACCATTCCTACAGAAGATCATGATGCTCAATTATTATCAGTTTTGTTGGGCGCAACGGTTCTTGAAAAGCATTTTACTTATGATAAGACAAAGCCTGGTAATGATCATTATCATGCCTTCGATTTTAATGATCTTAGGAATTTTATAAATAAGTTAAAAAAAATTAGAGTTTTATATGGCAAAAGTGAAGATGCCTCATCTAATATTAAAAATCAAGAAAAAGCTATTAAAAATGCAAGAAGATCATTACACTATTCAAGAAATCTCTCAAAAGGAGATATACTTGAAGAGGTAGATTTAATAGCTAAAAGACCAGGCGATGGTATCTCACCAATGTTATTAAATACGCTTATTGGACAAACTTTAAAAAAAGATGTCTTAGAAGATATTAAAGTTTCTAAAGATGATTTCAACTAATAAAGAGTCAACTTTAAGAGGTTCGACAATACTCACAGGATTGAAGGCATCTAAGGGTATTTCTAGGATTGATCATTATATATCGAATACCTTAAATAATAAGGTTCTAAAGTATTATCTAGAAAATGGTTTCTCAGAAAAGCAGGCAGGAGATTTGATAAAAAAGAATTTTGTTAATTACAGAGAAAGTTGGATTAATCAGCCAAAAGATCATATAAAAAAATTAAATAATAATTGCCATGAACCTGCTCCTCAAAGACCTCTTTCATTAGATTTAGAATTAGCAGCAATCTGTGATTTAGCTTGCCCTTATTGTTTTAGACAGACTTATGTAACACCAGATAAAGTAATGCCTAAAGAATTAGCTTTTAAGTTGATTGATCAGGCTTCAGATATTGGTATACCATCTATAAAATTTAATTGGAGAGGTGAACCATTATTACATCCAAATATCCATGAAATAATCAATTATGCAAAAAATAAGGGAATTCTTGACACCATAATAAATACTAACGCGACTCGTTTAAATAAAGTTATGGCAGAGAAATTAATAGAGTCTGGTTTAGATCAAATAATTTATTCTTTTGATGGTGGAACTAAAGAAACTTACGAAAAGAATCGTATTGGTAGATTTAGTGTAAATAAATTTGATGATGTTTATAAAAATATTAGAAATTTTAATTTGGTAAAAAAAAGTTTGTCTTCCACATTTCCATGGACAAAAATACAAATGATACTGACTCCTGATACTTTTAGTGAACAAGAAAACTTTATTGATTTGTTCTCTGATTGTGTTGATGAAGTTGTAGTTAATCAATATTCTGAAAGAGGTCAGTCTATTGATCAACTTTCTCAAGAAGATAAAGAAAAATATGCTAAAAAAATAAAAAATTTAGAATTTTCAGATAATATTCCTTTTATGAAATTAAGTAACGGCGTTATAAAAGTATCAAAAAAAAGATTGCCATGTGAACAACCATTTCAGAGAATAATGGTTACTTATGATGGGAGAGTTTCAATGTGCTGTTATGACTGGGGTAGTATGTACACAATTGGCTATGTTTCAGATAAATGTTTTAAAGATATTAATTATGATAAATATTCTGTTGAAGAATCTATAAAGAAAGAAAAAAAAGCTTTTAAGGATATGAACAGAGCTGTAATGCCTCCTCAATTTAATTCACCAAAAATGGAGGTTAAATCTTTACTTGAGATATGGAATGGAGAAGATATTTCAAACGTTAGATTGAAGCAGGCTGAAGGTAATGCAAATGATATAAATATATGTAAATCATGCACATTTAAGGATACATATGACTGGATCTAGTTTCTACACGATTGGAGAAATTGCATCGGCTCATGGAGGTGATCCTAAAGAGGTCATCAAGATATTGGATGAATTTGTAAATAAAGGATTCAAATATATAAAGTTCCAAGTTTTTAATCTAGAAAAATTAGTAAATATTTATGATGAAGAAAATTCACCTTTAAAAGATATTGAAATTAGTCCATTAAATTGGAGAAAGATATTTAAATATATATCAGAAAATAAGAATAGATTTTGTGAAATTAAATTTATTGCTGAACCTTATGATTCATCAAGTTTAAGATTATGTTCAGAATTTGAGTTCTTTAATTCTTATAAATTACCCACTTCAGACCTCTCAAACCTTAAGCTTTTAGAAAAGATTCTTAGATATACTAAAACTATATACTTAGGAACAGGTGGGTCAAAATTTGAGGAGATCTCTAAAACAGTCAACTTCATAAAAGAAAATTTTCAAGATATAAATATAAATTTAATTCATGGATTTCAGGCTTATCCTACGGATATCCAGGATATGGATTTATGGAAAATTTCTTATCTTAAAAGTCAATTTTCCTTAAAAGTTGGGTTTGCAGATCATGCAGATGCTTCATCTCAAGTTCTGCGACATTTAACGTCATGTATTGCTATTACTTCTGGTGCTGATTTTATTGAGAAACACATAACTATTAATAGAGAAGAGGAAAAACCTGACTTTTATTCTTCTTTAAATCCAGATGAAGTTAATGAATTTTTATTTGCTATTGATCAAACACAAAAACTATCTATAAAAGCAGGGTTTTTTGAATTATCAAAAAATGAGATGGAATATAGACAATCGATGAAAAAATATGCTTGCTCATCAATAAAAATTAATAAAGGAGATGAGTTGACTTTGGATAATCTCACATTTAAAAGGAGTAATAAAGGTCAGTTTTCCCTTTTTGAGTTGGACTTTTTATTAGGGAAAATTATTAATAAGGATTTGAAATTAGGTCATACAATTTTATCTGATGATTTGTTATGAAGACTTTTCTATGTATAGTTGCAAGAACATCATCAAAGAGGTTACCTAAGAAAGCTCTTTTAAATATTTTTAAAGATATAAATTTACTAGATTTACTGATCTCAAGACTGAAAACTGAGTTTGATACAAATCATATTATCCTTGCGACTACAAAATTAAAGGAGGATGATATCCTTGAAGAAATAGCAAATATTCACAAAATAAGGTTTTTTAGAGGTTCAGAAAAAAATGTATTAGATAGATTAATTAATTCGTGCAAGATGTTTAATAATTGTGAGAATATTGTTCGAATTACTGGAGACAATCCTCTCACCGATCCCAAAGTCCTTAGAAAAATGATAATAGATCATGAGATAAATAAATCAGATTATACTTTTACTAAATCAATACCTGTTGGAACTAGAGCGGAAGTCTTAAGCCTAAAGTTCTTAAAATATTTGAGTAAAAATGTCATCAATAAGAATAATACAGAGTATATGACATATTATTTCCAAAAAGAATTAGGTCAGATCAATAAAAAATTTGATGTTGATTCTAAAAAGATATTATCAGATGATAATTTAACAATTGATACACTAGAAGATTTCAATTATTTAAAAAATATTTTTAAAGAGCTTGATTATAAAATCTATGCTTCTTTGGATGAGATAATAACAACAATAAATACAAAAAATATAATTAAGAGTAAGTCTCTTTCCCCAACTAAATTAATTGATTTAAATGATTTTAAGTTGAAAAATATTTATTATGAATAATTTTGATATATCACTATTAATCCCTGTTTTTAATTGCGAGCTATACGTTGAAAGAGCAATAAGATCTGCTCTACAGAATAAAATTTTAAGTAATAATTTAGAAATTGTTGTCGTAGATGACTGTTCTACAGATCAAACTTCAAAAATATTAAAAAAATTCTCAAGGAAAGTTAAAATAGTAAAGCATTCCAAAAACTTAGGTTTACCCTCAGCTTTGAATACAGGAATTCTTGAATCTTCTGGTCAATTTATTGTTCGTTTGGATGCGGATGATTTTATTTTGCCAGAATACACATTTATTTTATCCTCCTTCTTAAGAAGAAATAAGTATATTGATGCTGTCAAATGTGATTATTATATCGTAGATAAACTTGAAAATATTACAACTTTAGAGAATTCAGAAAAGAAGCCAATTGGTTGTGGAATTATGTTTAGAAGGGAACAGCTTATTGATATAGGTCTCTACAATCCTGAGTATCGGCTTCACGAGGATAAAGAGTTGGTCGAGAGATTTACTAAGAAGTATAATATTACTAGGATCCCTATTCCTTTATATAAATATTTTTTCCATGGTGAAAATATGACAATGAATCATAATAAAAATCTTTAATAATCTTCTAGTAAACTAATTAAAAAATGAATAAAGTATCTCTAAAGGAATATGTTGACACCTATAAGGATTTTCCGAAGAAAAATATATTATTTAGAGATTTATCACCTATTTTTGGGAACCCAAAGCTGCTTTCTGAATTAATATATGAAATGTCTAATATTGATTTTTGTAAAAATGCTGAAGCAATTATAGCTATTGATGCAAGAGGATTCTTATTTGGCTCAATGATCTCAATGTATTTATCTAAACCAATGGTTTTGGCAAGAAAACCTGGTAAATTACCTGGTGAATTAATTTCTAAACAATATAGTCTTGAATATGGAAATAATTCATTATCTTTACAAAAGAAAGCTATCCAGAAATATAATTCTTTTGTAATTGTTGATGACATTATAGCTACCGGAGGGACTGTTCAATGTTTATCAGACTTAATATCATCTCAAAATAAAGTAGTTACTGGTTTAAATGTTGTATTGGAACTGGCTGACTTAAAAGGGAGGGATAAATTTAAGTTTCCTGTATCAAGTCAATTGAAATATTAGATTTTATTGTAATATTGATAGGTTAAAAAATTTAATTTTCATATAAACAGATTATGACATGGATACAATTTTAATCACTGGAGGCAACGGTTTTATAGGTTCTCATATTAGCCTCTCACTTTTGAACAATGGATACAGAATAATAATATTAGATTCATTGATTAATAGCTCAATAATTACAATTAATAAAATATCTGAGATTTGCAAATTAAATAAGGATGAAATTTCAAAAAAAATTAAATTTGTAAAAGGAGATATAAGAGATAATTATTGTCTTGATGAAATATTTATTGCCGAAAAAAAGAATCAAACTCCAATTAATTCAGTCATTCATCTGGCTGGTTTGAAATCTATAAAAGAATCTCTTTCATCTCCAATAGATTATTGGGATGTTAACGTCTATGGTTCAATAAATTTATTAAAAACTATGAAAAAGAATGAATGCTTTCAAATTGTATTCAGTAGTAGTGCTTCTATTTATGGATTGTCAAATAATTCTTTGGTAGATGAGAATTCTAAGATAAACCCTATAAATACTTATGCAAAAACTAAAGTAGCTGTTGAAAATTTTTTAAATCAAATCTTTATGAGTGCTTCTGATAAATGGAAGATCGCTTGTCTAAGATATTTCAACCCAATTGGAGCGCACTCTTCAGGACTTATTGGTGAGAATCCAAAGGGCATGCCAAATAATATATTCCCTCATTTAATAAGAGTTGCTTCAAAAAAAGAAAAAATATTTAATATATTTGGGGGAGATTGGCCAACATATGATGGCACAGGGATAAGAGATTATATTCATGTTATGGACTTAGCTGAAGGACACTTAGCTGCTATGAAGTTTTTGAAGTTTAATAAACCAAATATAATTAATTTAAATCTTGGAACAAGCAAGGGAACAAGTGTTTTGGAATTAATAAAAATTTTTGAAAAAGTTAATGAATGTGAAATCCCATATCTAATTACTAATAGAAGGGATGGGGATGTATCCTCGCTAATAGCAAATAATAAAAATGCATTAAAAAATCTTAATTGGCGACCAAAAAGGGGTTTAGAAGATATGTGTAGGGATGGATGGAGATGGCAAAAAAATAATCCTAATGGTTATAAGTAAAAATTTATGTCTAATAATCCAAGAACTTTTCTAATTACTGGGGCGGCAGGATTCATTGGAGCTGCATTGACAATAAGATTATTAAAGAAGGGAGAGAAAGTAATAGGAATCGATAATTTAAATAATTACTATGATCCAAATTTAAAGAAATCTAGGCTTCAAGAAATAGATAAATATTTATCAAAAAATTCAGGAGAGTGGAATTTCTTTAATTTTTCAATAGAAAATCATAAAAAATTGAATGAAATTTCTGAAGCTTTTTCACCAAATGTTGTAATTAATTTAGCAGCTCAAGCAGGAGTGAGATATTCAATTGATAATCCTAAAGAATATATCAATTCAAATTTAGTGGGATTTGGAAATATTCTTGAATTATGTAAACAAAATAAAGTTGAAAATTTCATATATGCATCTAGTAGTTCTGTTTATGGAGGAAATAAAAAAGTTCCATTCGAAGAGAATCATTCTGTTGATCATCCTATTAGTTTATATGCGGCTACGAAAAAAGCTAATGAAGTAATGGCACATTCTTATAGTCATTTGTTTAAAATTCCTGCAACGGGCTTAAGATTTTTTACCGTTTATGGTCCATGGGGGCGTCCAGATATGGCACCTTTTATATTTGCAGAAAAAATTTTAAATAAGAAATCTATAGATGTTTTTAATTACGGCAAAATGTTTAGGGACTTCACCTATATTGATGATGTTGTAAATGCTATTGAGGGATGCTGCTATAAACCAGCAGTTGTCAACAAAAATTTTAATTTTTATGAACCGGAACCTTCAAATTCATTTGCTCCGCACATGATATTTAATGTGGGAAGTAATAAACCAATATCTTTGATTGAATTTATTGAAAAGCTAGAAGAAAAATTCGGATTAAAAGCTAATAAAAATTTGTTACCAATCCAACCAGGAGATGTTGAAGAGACTTGGGCAAATATAGATAAATTAAACTCTTGGATAGGATATAAACCAATGATTTCGTTTGATGAAGGTATTTCTAATTTTGTTAATTGGTATAAATCATATTTTTAGGCTCCTCAACCAAGATACATTTCAAGCCTGATAATAATATCCAAAAAATTAAACTGACTCTACCATCATAATATTGAACATCAAACATTTGAGAACAAAGTAAAACAAAGAATGAGGCCCACCATGACCTTTCAAAATAAATATTTATTTTATTGTTAGAGTTTTTTAAATATATTTTTCTAAACGAAAAAAAACATATTAAAAATATATTTATAAAAATTAGAATTGCGACAATAATTCCATAACTAAAAGCAATATCAATTATTAAATTATGTGCATGCCCAATATATGTATTGTTTTTTAAATGATAATAAATAGGAAATGAAGCAGCTCCAAAGCCTAAAATAGGATTTTGAGATATCATTTCAATTGCAAAATTGATAATAGTCCCTCTTTTGTATTCATTATCTGGAGAATTAGATATCTCACTAAATATTTGAAACTTTGCAGGTAAAATTGAATCAAAAAGTTGATTAAAATTTGCAGGGATTATATTTAGTATTTTAATAAGAAATAAAGCTATTAATATTGCAAATAAAGTCATAATTATATTCAAATTCATAGGACTTAAAACTAAAAGGATATTTAAGAGTAAACCTCCAAAACCACTTCTCGAGGCCGTTAAAAAAATAGCTGTAGCTATTGCTAAGATAAATAATAAAGATGAAGCTTTTACAAAAAGCTGTTTCGTTTTTTCCATCATTATCGCGATAGAAAATGGCCAAACAACATTAAGCCAGCAACCAGCATAATTTGGATTATTGAATAACCCAGTTAATCCATCAAATTTATCAGTTTGATACCAAATTATGAAGCCATTTAAAGTTTCTAAAGGCCCATACCAATCAAACCAATATTGACCAAAGCCAGAAATTAGTACTGGGAAAGATCCAGCTAATAAAAGTTTTGAGGTAATTTTTCTTTTTTCAAAAGAGTTTAAATAATTTTGAAAACCCCAAAAACAGAACATTAAAGGTATCCAATTAATTAAACCTATATAAGAAAATGAAGGATCCCACTTTAAGGTTGTTGAAGTGCTACTAGAAAGAAACTCAAACTCGAATTGATGTAAAAATGAGTTTACCAACATAAGTAAAGCTGCAAATATAAACATATAGTTCCACTTATCATTAAATATTTTTAGTTTTTGTTTGAAAAGACTAATTAAAAGACTGATTAGAAAGAAAAGTACTGCAAAAAATGGTGTAGAAGCCAATAAAAATATGCCTACTCTAAAAGTCAATAAACCTGTATTTAGTTTATATTTGCTTAGTTTCATATAATAAAAACTTAAATTAATTTCAACTGCAGAAAAAGTTAAAAATGCAATAAATAATTTATCATTTTTACTAGAGATATATTTTTAATTATACCTTTATGTATAATAAAGGAAAATTTTATACGATATTTCTTTCCCAATTAAAAAAATTTGCTGTATTGGTGCTGGATACGTTGGGGGTCCTACAATGGCTGTTATTGCTGATAAATGTCCAGAAATTGAAATAACCCTTGTAGATTTAAATGAGGAGAGGATTAATGCATGGAACAATAATGACTTAAGTAAATTACCTGTCTATGAACCAGGGCTAAAAGATCTCATAAAGAAAAATAGAAATAAAAATCTTTTCTTCACAACTAATATTGAAAAATCTATTCCTGATTCAGATATTATCTTTATCTCAGTTAATACTCCAACCAAAGAAAAAGGTCTTGGCGCTGGTTACGCAAGTGATTTAAAATGGGTTGAATCAAGTGCTAGAACCGTTGCAAAGTATGCGAGGGGACACACTATCATTGTTGAAAAAAGTACAGTTCCTGTGAGAACTGCTGAATTAATTAAAAAGATATTAAATAGTTCACATTCAAGTGATTTGAATAAAAATTTTAAGACATCATTTTCTGTTTTATCTAGTCCTGAATTTTTAGCAGAAGGTACAGCAATAAAAGATTTAGAAAATCCTGATAGGGTTCTTATTGGAGGAGAGGATAATGATGCTATTAAAAAATTAAGTTTGATTTATCAAAGATGGATACCAATAAATAAAATATTCATTACTAATGTATGGAGTAGTGAATTGTCAAAATTAACTGCAAATGCTTTCCTTGCACAAAGAATAAGTTCCATAAATGCTATTTCTGCTTTGTGTGAACCAACTGGTGCTGATATTAGAGAAGTAGCAAAAGCTATTGGAGCTGATACTAGAATAGGAAAGAAATTCCTTGAAGCTGGTCCAGGCTTTGGGGGTAGTTGTTTTCAAAAAGATATTTTAAACATCATCTATTTATCAAGGCATTATGGCTTAGAAGAAGTAGCAAATTATTGGGAACAGGTTATTCTATTAAATCAATGGCAAAAGAAAAGAATATCTAATTTAATTGTAGAAACCTTTTTTGGGACTATTACATCAAAAAAAATTGCAATACTTGGATTTTCTTTCAAATCAAATACAAATGATATCAGAGAATCACCTGCGGTATATATAGCCAAGGAACTTCTGGAAAATGACGCTAATTTGTTTATTCATGATCCAAAAGTTTCAGAGAGACAGATCTCCGCATTATTGGATGAAAGTGAATCTAATTTAAAACAAAATTTTATTAACCATAATTGGAATTTCTCACGAAATTTAGAAGATGTTTTTACTAATGCTGATGCAGTAATAATTCTCACGGAATGGGAAGAGTATTCAAATATTGATTGGAAAAGATTTTCTGCCTTAATGAAAAAGCCTTCATGGTTATTTGACACAAGAGGTTTGGTAAAAGATAGTGATTTAAATGGTACAGAATTGAATTTTTGGAAAATAGGAAAAGGATTTGTTTTTAGAAATTAAATATATTTTTAATCATTATTGAGTTAATTTTTTTCTCAATAATTACTTAATTTACGCTTCCTGCAGGATTCGAACCTGCGGCCCACTGCTTAGAAGGCAGTTGCTCTATCCAGCTGAGCTAAGGAAGCAGATATAATTTGAGAAGATCCAATTTTTTATTAAATGGGTTCTCTGAATAAAAATTTTCAGATTTAATCTAATAATGATATTTCTCCTACATAAACAGTATATAACTTATAGTAATGGAGTTCTTAATGATCTTATTTGCTTGTAAGAAAATTAACAAAGTTTAGATTACATTATTTATTTCAAAAAAGGTTTTTTATTTTTTGATTCTTGAAATACTCCAAGCTTATATTTATACCAGTGTTTAAATCTGTTTTAGAATACCAACCTAAGTTATTAATTTTCGTGCAATCTAATTTTTTTCGAGGTGTTCCGTCAGGTTTTTTTCTATCCCAAACTATTTCACCTTGATAATCAACTATCTTGGATATTTTTTCTGCTAAGTCTTTTATTTTTATTTCATGATTACTTCCTATATTTAGCCAAGTTAGAGGCTTACCATTCCCATCTTTTGGGGAATCTTTTTCCCTTGGATACCAATTTTCTAATGCAAAAATACAAGCTTCAGCAAGATCTTCTACAAATAAAAATTCTCTTAGAGGTTCACCTGTACCCCAACAAGTGACTTTTTTAAATCCATTTATTTTAGCTTCATAAAATTTTCTTATAAAAGATGCCATC
>MDSV01040096.1_pt1 | contig 12979 bp, 13 predicted proteins | sample 810851 | NCBI WGS metagenome assembly MDSV01 (sample SAMN05326640, study PRJNA326480) | marine metagenome | isolation source: seawater | place: Atlantic Ocean: North East | collected 2012 | reverse complement strand
TCATGATCATTTGCAGTTTTTATATATAGATAAAAAATCAAGATCAAAAGGTTATGGCAAAATAATCATTGAAAAACTTTTAAATAAAAAAAAGTTTACGACTGTTCACGTATATAAAAAATTATCTAAAAATGTGATAAAATTTTATATGAACTCTGGGTTCAAATTATCTAATCTAAAAGAGAATCATTTACTTTTAAGAAAGTGGATTAAAAGATGTATTTCTTTTGATGATAATACTTTTGAAAAAAAAAAATTACTTTATTGGAAATAATTATTTTTTAATGAATTCCATATTTTTATCTATAATCCTACTTTTGTATAGAAATTCCAAATATTGTAATCTATAAAATTTAATTGAATTAAAATTTTTCGTTTTTAAATTTATTTTTTTTAAATCATTCAGAAGCTTTGTAATTCCTTTGTCTAAATTAAAATTGGCTTTATAAGAAAATGTTATTTTAAATCTGTTAAAATTAACTTTATAATTTCTCTTATCTTTTCCCCTCTTTATAATATTATCTGAAACTAGTTTTTTTTCTTTTTGAAGAAAATTTATTTTAGAATATTTGACTTTTTTTTGAATAATTTTTGCAACATCTAAAATTTTGAAGTTATCTGAGTTTGATCCAACGTTAAAAACTTGGTTTCTCAATTTTTTTTTATTTTTGATTACTTTATAAATTGCATTACATGCATCAGTAATTTCAAGAAAAGGCCTGTATACTTTTCCATCGGAGTTTAATTCAATTTTTTTTGAAGTTATTGCTGATCCACAAAACATATTGATAACAATATCAAATCTCATTTTTTGTGATAATCCGTATAAAGTTGAAAATCTTAAAATAATTGGCTTGAACTTATTATTTGATATATTTAACAAAAATTTTTCAACTTTTTGTTTATTCTTTGAATAATGAGTTATTGGATTTAATTTTCCATTCTCATTAATGAGTTTTTTGCTTTTTGATGCTCCATAAAGTGAGCAACTTGATGGAAATATAAAATTAATTGAATTTTTCTTGCTAATTTTTGCTATTTTTTTTAAATATTTGTATTCTTTGTAATGAAAATTCTTTTTTTTTTTTTTTAATACAGGATTATTAGAGTATCCGGCAAAACCAATTATAGTAGTAAATTTTTTAATATAACTTTCTGTTAGTTTAGAAGCACAAATATTTAAAACTTTTTCATTTTTTTTTTTAAAAATATTACATTTTTTGAAATAATTTATATCTACACCTTCGCAATAAACTTTTTTATAATTTAAAAATTTTAAAAGTGTTGAACCAAAATAGCCATTAGCACCTACAATTAAAATTTTTTCCATAAATTAAAATTTTGAATATTGTTTCACAAAGTCAATACCAACAATTTTACTGTATTCGTTTTGAATAAAAGGAACTATTTTATATTCTTCGAGTTTATTAAAAAATTTTTTATTATCTAAACTTTTTATTGGGCATATACCCCAACCAGTCGCTGTAATAAAACATTCATCTGATTTATATGCATCATTTAGTTTTATATCTTTCTTTATAAATTTAAAGCCATTTTTTTCAGCAATTAATTTAATATAATGTCTTACAACACCGTTCAAAACTTTTTCATCTTTAGGTGTGATAATTTTTTTACCTTTTATAAAAAAAATATTAAATCCGTATCCTTCATTAATATTATTTTTTAAATCTAAAAGTATGGCATTACCTTTTCTATCATATTTCCAAACCTCTTCTCGCGCTAATGACAAATTTACGTAATTTGCTGAAATTTTCCCTCTTGGATCTATACAAGTTTCCGGAGTCCTTTTAATTTTAGAAGTATGCAATCTTAGACCTTTTGAATAATATTTTGAGTAATTCTCAAATTTAATTCTATTCATTTCTATTATACTAGATCCACTTCTTGTGAATCTCATAAAGCACCACAAGTCATCATTAGCACCAATATATTTTTTATTATTTTTAAGAATTTTATTTATTATTATTTTAATCTTCTTTTTTGAAAGTCCTATTTTAATACCTGTATATTTTGAGGTTTCCCATAATCTAGTTAAATGCAAATCAACATGAAATGGTTTTTTATTAAAAGTTCTAAATGTATCATATATCATTTCACCATTCGTAAATCCAAGATCATAAATAGAAATTTTAGCATCTTTAGATCTAACAAATTTACCATTTATAAATGTTATCATTTTTTTGTGAGAAGCAAATTTAGGATGAAAATAATTATTTTGTTTCATAAGCTACTTCATAATCATTTGAAGGAAATAGAGATTTTTTTTTATAAATAAGATTCCAGTTTGGACTTATTGAGTAATCTTGATTATTATGTATTGAGAGTATGTCAAAAGAAAATGGAACATGAGCCGTTTCGTGAACTTTAAAATAAATTTTTTTTGATATCACAGAAGCTATTTGCATATATTCTTTAATTGTTTTTTTTTTCATTTCGTGCAAGCAATCAATTGCTATAAATAAATCAAAATTTTTTTGTAAGATATTAATTTGATTTGGAAATAAAAATATTACGTCGTTATTTTGAACTATCTTTTCAAGCTCTTCTCTATTTTTTGCATCAATCGCATAACATAGTTTTTTATTTTTTAATGATAACTTTAATCTTTTAAATGCCGAAGGAAGAGCAGGAGGAATATCAACTAAAATATATTTTGAAACTTTTTCATTACAACTCAGTATACATTCACACATCCTACCATTTCCAGAACCTATTTCTAAAATTTTAGTATTATTTTGATTAATCAGAGTTTCAATATTTTCATATTCAATAAGTGTTCTCAATTTTTCTTGAGTTATTTTTAATCCATCTACTTCATTATATATCTTGTCGTTACCTACAAAAGTTTTATCACTCAAATCATTTATTTTAGAAAAAACTTTTCTATTTTTAATTTTATTGTAAATTAAATTATTTAGTAAATTTAATTTAATTGAATGTTCAGCTTTTAATGAGGGATAAATCTTAAATAGATCTTTAAAATTTTCTTTATCATCAGTATCTATTATAAGTTCAGATATAGTTGCGCTTGAAAAATCACTGTGAAAATTTGGGTTATTAAATTGAAAGTCACTAACACTCTCTTTGTTATTGAATTTTTCTATTACTTTTAATATTTTAATTATAGCAAACTTATGATTAGTTGAAGTTTTTCTATAGTCTTTACTATTTAAAAACTTTTCCATTGAAATAATCAAATTTTCATCAAAATTTCTTTTAACTGAATTTTTCCAATATTTTTTAAGATCTTTTGAAACAAACAAATTAAAAATGTTTGTCATTGTATATCCTCTAATAAATTTTCTAGTCTTTTTAAAAAAATTTAACATTTGACTATATTAAAGTATTTCAGAGGGGATTTTTGAATTTTTATGCCTCAAATATTGTGAAATCATATGCATTATGGATTGAAATAAATCTTCTGTAATACCATAATTTTTAGTATTCAAATTTATATAATATTTTGAAGACTGCTTAATATATTTATTTGGATTAAATCCAATTAAAGAAATGATATTTAGTTTTCTTTTAGTTGCAAATCTAATTGCTTTTAAAATATTTTTTGATTTGCCTGAGCAACTTATTACAATTAAAGTATCCCCATTCTTTGAAAAATTTTCTAGCTGATGATCAAATATATGATCATAACCTATGTCATTAGATACAGCCGTTAATAACTCAATAGAATTTGTGAGTGATATAACCTTAGGCAAAAGTTTTTTTTTTTGAGGATATTTTTATACCTTTGTTAAAATCACATAAAAAATGATTTGAAATTGAGGCAGAACCTCCATTGCCACATACAAAAATATTTCTATTACTTTTTATTACTTTTTCTAGATGTATTGTTATTTTTTCAATTTCATTAAAATGTTCATTTTTTAAAATCTTTGATAATTTATTTACATAATTAACAAAAAATTTTTTTGCTGAGGTACTTTTTTTTTGCTTAGTCATAACTTTATTTTAGTGTATTTGTTTAATAAATCTATAAAGAAAGACAAATGAAAATTTTGATCACTGGTTCTAGAGGTTACATTGGCAGTCGATTATGCCAAATAATTAATAAAGAATATAATAAAAAAATCGAAATTTTGGGTATAGATAATAATTTTTATCAATTTAAAAAAAAAATAGAAAAAAAATTTTTATTAAAAGATATTAGAAATATTAAAATTGAAGATTTAAAAAATATTAATGCAGTAATTCACCTAGCAAGTCTCTCAAATGACCCATTAGGTGAATTGAATAAAAATCTTACTAGACAAATAAACCATAAAGCTACTACAAAATTAGCAAAATTATCGAAAAAATCTGGAGTTAAAAGATTTATTTTTATTTCAACACAGAGTGTTTATGGTATCTCAAAATATAAAAATAAAACAATTAAGGAAAATGACAGAAATATTAATCCTATAACAGAATATGCAAAATCAAAATTAAGAGCAGAAAAAGAAATATTAAATTTAGCTGATAATAAATTTTGTGCTGTTATTTTGAGACCATCCACTGTACACGGACCATCAGAAAATTTTAGAAGCGATATAGTTTTAAACAATTTAAGTGCTGCTGCTTTTACTAAAAAAAAAATAATAATTAATACAAATGGAAAACCGTATAGACCTGTTTTGTACATAGACGACTTATGCAAAATAATAATTTCATCTTTTATGAAACCAGAAAAACAAATGCAAAAAAAAATATTTAATGTAGGATATCCTGATAAAAATTTTACTATTTTGCAAATTGGAAAAATGGTTAAAAAAGTTTTTAAAAATGTACCATTGATAGTCCTTAATAAACCAAGCCATGATGAGAGATCTTACAAGGTTAATTTTGATTTATTAAGACGTAACTTTTCAGATATAATTGATTTTAAAAATAAAGATATCATAGAAGATATTCAAAAATTAAAAATTTTTTTTAAAAAAAATCATTTTACTTTAAATGATTTTACATCAGAGAAAACCAATCGAATTTTAAAATTAAAAAAACTTTTAAAATTAAAAAAGCTAAATAAAAATTTAGAGTTTATTTAATGTTTAAAAAAATTAAAAAATGTAGATCGTGTAATAGTAATTTCTTATCTCATATAGTAGATCTTGGAAAACAACCACTTGCAAATGCTTTGATCAAAAATAAAAAAAATTTTAAGAGAGAAATAAAAGTTCCTTTAGAGCTAGTTATTTGTAATAGATGTAAATTAGCTCAATTAAATCATACTGTAAATCCAAAGATGTTATTTCAAAAATATTTATGGGTAACTGGAACCTCAAAAAAAGTTAAGTCATATAGAAAGTTTTTCTTTGAAAAAATAAGTAAAAAAATAAATTTAAATCAAAAATTTATTTGTGAGATTGCAAGTAATGATGGTTTTTTTTTAGAGTATATAAGGAAAAATAATGAGGTAATTGGAATAGATCCTGCTAAAAACATTGCAAAAATCGCCAGCAGTAAAGGTATAAAAACATATACAGATTTTTTTAATTCTAAAACTGCAAATAAAATTGTTAAGAAATACAAAAAAAAACCAGATTTAATAATCTGTAGAAATGTGATTCCACATATTGAAAATATACAAAGTGTGATGAAGGGATTAAATAAATTAATTTCTGATAATGGAATTGGTGCAATCGAATTTCATAATGCTAAAAACTTAATTTTAAAAAAACATTATGATTACATTTATCATGAACATATTTTTTATTTCACACTTTCCTCAATAAATAATGTTCTTAAAAAGCATAATTTACATCCATTTGACTTTTTCAAAAGTCCAATTAGTGGAGGCTCATATGTAATATTGTTTAAAAAAAATAAAACACCTATAAGTAGTCGATTTAATTTAATTATAAAGAAAGAGAGGAAATTAAAAATAAATTCAATATCTAATTGGAAAAAATTAAAAAAAGTTTGTGAAAATCATAGAAAAAAATTTAATTTAATTTTAAATAAATTGCAAAAAAAAGAAAAAATTTCAGCCTATGGTGCATCAGCAAGAAGTTCGACGTTGATAAATTATTTAAATTTAAATAATAAATTGATAGATTTCGTTTTTGATATAAATAAATTAAAAACAAATTTATTTACCCCAGGTACACATATTAAAATTTTAAAACCTAATTCCAAAATGATTAATAAATATAAATCAATTATTATTCTAGCATGGAATTTTAAAGAAGAGATTATTCAATATTTAAAAAAGATTAAATTTAAAGGTGAAATAATTTTACCTCTTCCAAAAATAAAAAAAATTAAATTGAATTAATGAAAATTATAAAAACAAAATTTAGAAACACATTTATAATTCAACATAAAAAAAATTTTGATACTAGAGGTTTTTTTATGAGAAGTTTTTGTGATAAAGAATTAAAAAAAATTGATATAAATTTCAAAATTAGACAAACCAACTTATCGTTTAATTTGAAAAAATTAACTTTAAGAGGTTTTCATTTTCAAAAATCACCAAATTCAGAGGATAAAATTATTTCTTGCTTGAAAGGTAAACTGCTTTTGGTTTTATTAGATTTAAATAAAAAATCCCCAACTTATTTAAATCATATCAAAATCATCTTAAGTGAGAATTTAAATAAATCTGTTATTGTCTCAAAACAATGTGCTACAGCATTTTTAACTTTGAAATCAAATACATTGGTAAGTTATTATATGTCTACTTATTATAAAAAAAATAAAGGTTATGGTATAAATTATAAAGATCCTAAATTAAAAATTAAATGGACAAAAAAACCAAAAGTAATATCTAAGAGAGATGCAAATTTTTCATTTCTGCCATAATTTAAGTTTTGATGGCAAATATTAAACAAGGTGTAATTTTATGTGGTGGTCTAGGAACAAGATTAGGATCATTGACTATAAATAAACCAAAACCTATGATTGAGGTTGCGGGTAAGCCTTTTTTAGAGCATTTAATTTTACAACTTAAAAAAAATGGAATTACAAAAATATTGTTATTAGTAGGTTATAAAAATAAGATAATCGAAAATTACTTCTTAGATGGTAAAAAATTTAAAGTAGAAATAAAATACTCTTATTTGCGAGAAAACTTTGATACAGGCTCAAGAATTTATAAAGCTAAAAAGTTTTTGAATTCAAGATTTTTATTACTTTATTGTGATAATTACTCATCACTAAATATAAAGAAATTAGATTTTGCACTAAATAAGCCTAAAAAAAAAATTATTCTTTCATTAGTAAAAAAAAATAAGGGAAACTGTAAAATTAAAATCGATGGAAGCATTTCATATAGAACTAAAAGAAGTCCAAAATATCCTTATGTTGAAATAGGGTATATGGCTATAAAAAAAGAAATTCTAAAAAAGCTTACTATTAAAGATGTAAATCTTTCAAAATTTTTAGAAAAAATTTCTAAAAAAAACTTTGGCCTAGGCTGTATTCAAATAAATGATTATCTTAGCATTGGTGATCATAAGAGATATTTAAGTACTAAGAAAACATTTTTAAATAAAAAATATATTTTAGTTGATAGAGATGGAGTTTTAAATCATAAATCAATTCAAAGTAGATATGTAACCAATAATAAAAATCTCAAAATTAATAAAAAATTTTGTAAAAGTTTACCAGAAAACTCAAAAATTATTTGTATTACAAATCAGGCAGGTATTGCAACAAAAGATATAAAGATACGTGATTTAACAAAAATAAATTTCGAAATTGCAAAATATTTGAAAAAAAAAAAAATTATATTAAAAAAGTTTTATATAAGCACAGATCATTTTAATTCAAATTCAATAAATAGAAAACCAAATCCTGGTTTATTTTTAAAATCAGCTAAAGATTATAATTTTATCTTAGACAAAACTTTTTATATTGGAGATGATAAGAGAGATATAGAGGCTGCATATAATGCCAACACTCATGCAATTTATGTAGGAAAAGAAAAATTTACTGGTAAAGAAAAGAGAAAATATGAATTTATATTATTAAAAAATAGTATAAAAAAATTATATAATGATAAACAAGTTTTCAAATTTTAAATATAAAATTGTCACTACTAAAACACCTTTAAGAATATCATTATTAGGTGGAGGTACTGATATGCCATATTTTTATGAAAAATATGGTGGTGTCACTATTAGTAGTGCAATAGATAAATTTATATATGTGACAGTAAAAAAACATTCTAATTTTAAAGAAAAATTTAGATTAAATTATTCTGAGACAGAAATAGTAAATAAGATAAATAAAATTAAAAATTTAAGAATAAGAGAAACTTTAAAGTTTTTTAATGTAAGAGAGCCTCTTTATATAAACACGATTTCAGATCTTCCATATAATACTGGATTAGGATCATCCAGTGCATTTTTAATAGGTTTAATTAAAGCAATATATAAATTAAAAAATGAAAATATTAATTTATCTGAAATATGTGAAATAGCATTTGAAATAGAAAACAAAATTACAAATAACTCTTTAGGAAAACAAGATCATTACATAGCAGCATATGGAGGCCTAAAAAAAATTCTATATAATAAAAAAAGCATAAATGTAAAAAGTATAAATTTAACAAAAAAAAATCTCAAATATCTAAATGATAATTCAATTTTTTTTTGGACTGGTAAATTAAGATTATCAAATAAAAATCTTTCTCAACAAAAAAAAAATTTTAACGCAAATCTCAAAAATCTAATAAAATTAAAAAATTTATCTTTAGAATTTGAAAAAAAGTTAAAAAAAGACAAGCTAGATTTAAAAATAATTGGAAATTTTCTTGATATTAATTGGAATCTTAAAAAAAGTTTCTCAAAAGATATATCCAGTAATCATTTAGATAATATCTACAGGACTGCAACTGATAATGGTTGTTATGGAGGCAAGTTATTAGGTGCAGGCGGTGGGGGTTTTTTTTTATTTATTTGTGAAAAAAAATATCAAAAAAAAGTTATTAAAAAATTAAGTAATTGCTACAAAATTAATTTTAGTTTTGAAAATTCTGGTGTAGAAACTTGTTTTTTAAATTAATTAGCAAGAATTTTTTTATAATACAAAAAGTATTTATTTAAATTTTGGTTGATGTTCACTTTCTTGCTTATTCTATTTCCATTAATTCTACAAATTGGTTGATTATAAACAGCATTTTTTGCATAAGTTACTCTTGCTTTTTTATTAAAAAATTTTTCAAATTTATTTTTTAAAGCTTCTATAAAAACTTTATTAGATGAAGAGTGACCCGTCGGAAAATAGTCAATTTTTTTTGTATTAGATTTTATCATATTTAAATAATGCTTACTTAATTTATCAATATAAATATTATCTCGAATATAACTTGGATGTGAAATGAAAGTACTTTTATCTTTTAACCAATTGTTGATTAAATAATGATTTAATTTTTTTTCCTCTAAAATACCCCAGGGATTTGTTATAAATATAGATTTAAATTTCAAGTTATGTTTTTTACAGTATTTCTTAATTTGATCATAAGCAATTGATTTTGATATCCCGTATTTATTTACAGCTTTATATCTTTTAGAGATAATTTTCTGAAATATTGTATTTGATAAAATTATGACAGCTTGCTTATTAATTTTACTAAATACTTTATTGATATTTGATGTATTTTCTTTCAAAGATCTTTCAAGGTTAAATTTAGAATCATCATTATAATTTTTCGTTGAAGCATGGTGTAGGCATATATAATTAAATTTTGTTTTACATATTAAGTCTAAAAATTTTTTGTCACCAAACTTCATTTTATTTAAAAATATTATATTCTTATTTTTATAGAGTAATTTTATTCTTTTTAACCTTATTGAGTCATATTCACTTATATTTTTGGTTAAAGTGCAATATATTTTATATTTTTTAGTTTTAGATATTTTTTTTACAAAGTGGTAACCTGTAAAAGAAGAGGCACCTAAAAACAATAATTTCATTAAATTTATAAAGAAGTAATTATATTTTCATATTTTTTAAGATTTTTTTTAAAATCAAATCTTTGGTCATAAACGAATTTTTTTTTAGTTTTCTTTTTACCTTTTAAAAGTAATTTTGATAATGTTACATGATCTTTAACCTTAAACAATTTACCATATTTTTCATTTTTTAATATCTCTTTTGGACCTGTTTTACAATCTGAGGAGATAATAGGTAATCCAAACGCAAGAGCCTCAATCAATGAATTTGGCAAACCTTCATATAAAGAACTTAAAACAAAAACATCAGCATTTTTATAATAAGGATAGATATTATTTTTAAAATTTAGAATTTTTATGCTGTTATTTAATTTGTTTTTATCAATAAATTTTTGCAAATATCTATATTCACTGCCTTTTCCAACTAAATAAAATCTAAATTTTTTTCTATTTTTTATGAGATTTAAAGCTTTTAAAATAGTTATTTGATTTTTTTGAGGGACCAATCTTCCAACTGATAAAATATTAATAATTTTATAAGATTTTGAAAAAAAACTTTTAAATAAAGGTTTTTTTGATAACTTTTTTAGTGTTCTGGTCGTTTCAATTAAATTGTATATCAAGGTTGAATTTAAATTAAAAAATTTTTTAAATTCTTTTTTAAAGTCGTTACTATTTACAATTATCTTATCAGCTTTTTTATAAAAGAAAGACATAACAATCCTTTTTATAATATTTTTTGCATAATTATTTGGGCTTTGATTAGATCGTATAATTACTTTGTAATTAAGAATTTTAGACATAACTATTGCTAAAATGTTTGATTGGAAGGAAACAATTACATTTTTTTTATTATAATTTTTTAATAATAAATATACACAAAAAACACTTTTTATAATTCTACTTTTGTTATCAAAAAAGTTTGTCTTAGGTGAAATAAAATTAATTTTTTTTTTAAAAAATTTATTTTTGTTTTTATTTGCTGTAATAACATAAATTTTATATTTTTTGTGAAAGCCATTACATATGTTGATAAGATTTTTTTCAACACCACCTTCTTCAATTGAAGGACAAAAGAAAATTATATTTTTATTATATTGTGTCGAAAATTTTTTCATATTTTGTAATATGTTCTTTGATATTAAAAATTTTTAAAGAATTATACATTTTCAAAACTTTTTCTTTATTAGGCCTATTTAAATTTTTAAGAATAAGTTTAGATAATTTTTTTGTATCACCGATTTCTACCAAGTCACCATACTTACCATTATTCAAAATTTCTTTAGGTCCAGACTTACAGTTAGTTGATATTATTGGAATTTTAAACATACCTGCTTCAACCAAAACATTTCCAAACCCCTCATAAATTGACGTCAAGACGAACAGATCAGCAATTCTATAATAATTAAATAAATCTTTACTATTATTTATCAACAAAATTTTTTTTTTAAGATTATACTTTTTAATGTAATCTTGAATTTTTTTCTTTTCACTTCCGTAGCCAATAAGTATTAATTTTGCGTTTGTATGTATATGTATATCTTTATAACTTTTTAGAAGCATTATGTGATTTTTTTGTTTTTCAAATCTTGCTACATTAAGAATTATTTTGTTTTTTTTAATTACTTTCTTTTTTGCAAATTTAAAAATATTTGGATCAAATGAAGCATTATAAATTGTAACCACACTTTTATTGCATATTTTTTGCAAGTCTTTACCAAGCTCTTTACTTATCGAGATAATTTTGTCTGAAAATCTGTATGTAAATTTAATTAATATTTTTATTAACTTATCTTTAAATTTTTTTGAGTAATCTAACTCGATTGGATTATTACGTTCAATTAATATTAATTTTATCCAACTTATTCCTGTTAATGCAAAAACCGAAATAATATTTGCAAAATTCTGATTAGATAAAAATATTATTTTTGAAAATTTGTTTTTATTATTTCTAACAATTTTTCTTATTTCAAAAAGTGATTGTATAACTCTCTTTTTTTTTATTATATGAATTTCAATTTTTTTCTTTAAATAAAATTTAATTTTTGGTTTTTCTAATGTTATGAAAGTAATACTATATTTTTTATCATTTAAGTTATTTATCAATCTAGATAGAGATAAGTCGGCACCGCCTATCCTAGAGTATGGGTGAAAAATATATAATTTTATTTTTTTCATAGTTTTAGCTTTGTAAGAAGATATTAATATATTATTTATAATCAATTCATGAAAATATATTATTGGTCACCATTTACATCCCATGTTGCAACAATAAAAGCCGTTATAAATTCAGCATATGGTCTAAAAAAATTATTTCTATACGATACATATATAATTAATTCATTTGGAGAATGGAATAATTATAAAAAAGAAATTAAATCAAAAAAAATAAATATAATAAATAATAATAAAAAAGGTAATATAAAAAACGTTCAAGGTTTTTTTTTAAGTAGAATTGAGTTTATAAAAATATTTATTTATTCATTTTTTTTTCTAAAAAATATTTTAATTAAAAATAAACCTAAATATCTAGTAATACATTTGATAACATCTTTACCTTTAGTGTTATTTTTATTTTTTAATTTTAATACTAAAATAATCTTAAGAATATCTGGATTACCTAAATTAAACTTTTTTAGAAAATTTCTGTGGAAAATATCTAAAAATAATATTGAATTTATCACAGTACCAACTAGAGAAACATTGAAGAAAATAAAAAAAATGAATATTTTTGAAACGTCAAAAATTCATTTTTTACCAGATCCTGTTTTTATAAAAAAAAAAATTAATAAAGACCTTAACAAAATAGTTAAAAATAAAAATCCATATATTTTGAATATTGGTCGCCTAACTAAACAAAAAAATCAAAAAATATTAATTAAGTCATTTAAGGATATCTCAAAAAAATATAAAAATCTTAATTTATTGATATTAGGAGATGGAGAAAAACAAACAGAGCTAATTAATCTAGCAAAAGATTTAAATATTGAAAAAAAAATTCAATTTTTAGGTCATGTTAATGCTAGCTACAAATATATAAAAAAATCTTTATGTGTTATTGTATCCTC
>MDSV01046580.1_pt1 | contig 12983 bp, 8 predicted proteins | sample 810851 | NCBI WGS metagenome assembly MDSV01 (sample SAMN05326640, study PRJNA326480) | marine metagenome | isolation source: seawater | place: Atlantic Ocean: North East | collected 2012 | reverse complement strand
TGTGGCGTTTGGCCCCATGTCGTGGATGATGCCACTGGATGTCACGACGACTCGCTCGCCGCATTGTTCGACCCGCTCCACGTGGCCTACTTTGCCGCTGATGCCTCGCCAGAGACCACGAATGTCCGCAGCTCCCGCAGGCAGAGACTCGGTGCATTCACTTAAGATCGGCATGGGGAAGCGGGTATAGCCGCAGCCGGGGGTATTGCCCTTGGGGATGTCGATAGCACGCTTACCGCTATTGTCGAGGAGTGGAAGTTCACAGTAGTTCAGTGCGCTGCCATCGCCACTGAGAACGGCGGCGTCCATCGTCAGAGCTGGCCGAGCGGAAAAAAATATCAACCAGATCAACCCGCCGATGATCGGCAATAGCAACACTAAGCCGCGAGTTATCCAGCGAAAAAGTGCGCGCATGAGTGTGGTTCCTTCTGGGTATGAGTCGACCAGATTACAGAGCACGCAAGCGACGGGCCAATTACTTTCCGGCAAGTGGCAGGTGCGCATTGGCCTAAGATCTGGTTTTTTGTATCGTTAGCACGTTTTGATGGCAAAAAAGTAGGCAGCAATGAACGCTAACACGCAATCGACAGCCTTTGATCCAGACGCCTTAGGTCGCAAATACCAAGAGGAGCGTGACAAGCGTGTACGCGCTGACGGTAATAATCAGTATCAGGAAGTGACTGGTGAGTTTGCTTACTTCGTTGAAGATCCTTACATCGATAGTGAACTAAAGCGCGATGCTATCGAGGATGAGGTTGAAGTCGTCATCATTGGCGGCGGTTTCGGCGGCATGCTTGCAGCGGCACGACTCCACGATGTTGGAATTACCGATTTTCGCATTATCGAAAAAGGCGGAGATTTTGGCGGTACTTGGTACTGGAACCGCTATCCCGGCGCGTCTTGCGACATTGAGTCCTACGTGTATTTTCCGCTGCTGGAAAAAACCGGTTTCGTACCGAAGCAAAAGTACACTAATGCGCCCGAAACTCTGGAGTACTGCCACGTCATCGCCAAGACCTATGGTTTGCACGAGCGGGCGCTGATGCAGACTATGGTGACATCGACGGATTGGGACGAAGAGCTAGGTCGCTGGATTGTTTCCACGGACCGTCAAGATCGACTCAAGGCACGCTACGTTGTGCACTCCAACGGACCGCTGAACCGACCCAAGCTGCCGGCGATTCGTGGCATCAACGATTTTAAGGGTCATACCTTTCACACCAGCCGCTGGGATTATGCCTACACCGGCGGTGACTCCAACGGCGGGCTGGACAAGCTGCACGACAAGCGAGTGGCGGTCATCGGCACCGGCGCCACAGCGGTTCAGTGCGTTCCGCACTTGGGTGCCGCTGCAAAGCAGCTGTATGTTTTTCAGCGCACACCATCGTCAGTGGATGTTCGTAATAATCAACCTACGGATCCAAGCTGGATTGGCAGCCAGCCCGACGGTTGGCAAGACGAGCGACGGCGCAACTTTGAATCCATTATGACCGGCGCGGGAGTAAAGGAAGACTTGGTGGCTGATGGCTGGACCGAAGCTTTCCGCCTGCTCTTCGGCAGTCTGCGCGACAAAGCGCCTTCAAAAGCGCGGCTGGCACTTTGGGCCGCGACGTCGCCGCTGTCGCCTAAGCTCTATCAGGTAGGTTTGAAGAAGTACCTCACGGATAAGGCCATGACGCATATGGATTTGGCCAGAGAAATGGAGCTTGCCGACTATCAAAAGATGGAGCAGGTGCGCGCCCGCGCAGAATCCATTGTTGAAGACCCCGACACCGCAGAGGCACTGAAGCCTTACTACCGACAATTTTGTAAGCGTCCTTGCTTTCACGACGAGTACCTGCCGACCTTCAATCGCCCCAACGTTGCCCTAGTGAACACCGATGGCCGTGGTGTCGATGAGATCACGGCAAGTGGCATCGTCTTTGATGGACAGGAATATCCGGTGGACTGCATCGTTTTCGCAACAGGTTTTGAAGTGGGCACGGACTACGCCCGACGCGCCGGGTATCAAATTCACGGTGTGGATGGCATGTCGGTATCGCAAAAATGGCAGGATGGTCTGTCCACCTTTCACGGCATGCACAGCCGAGGCTTTCCAAACAGCTTCTTTTTCGGTCCGGCGCAGTCGGGTTTCACCGCTACGTATACCTATTCGCTAGACGAGCAAAGCGTGCACCTGGCGCATATTTTGAGCACGGCAAAGGCCAAGGGTGTAACGCGCCTCGAAGCCAGCGAGGCAGCGGAGAAGCAATGGGTAAAAACCATTATCGATAAGGCTCGCCTCATGGCGGACTTCCAAGAAAAGTGCACCCCCGGGTATTACAACAACGAAGGCAAGGTGAATACCACGCCACAAAACAATACCTACGGTGGTGGCCCAATCGAGTTCTTCGATCTATTGGCCAAGTGGCGTGCTAAGGGCGGTCTAAAGGGGTTAGAGGTGCGCTGAGCGCGTCGCTTACCCCTTACAGTTTCTTTTTTGGGGACGCCCGTTTCGCCTCAACGACCGCTAAATCGACCGCTAATATGAGAAAGCAATGAACGACGAAATCACCGATCGCCAGCGGCGCTATACCTTGTTCATGCTGGTGTTGGTGTTCACTTCTAGCCATGTTGACCGGCAGATCATGGGCATACTCGGACAGCCGATCAAAGAATCCCTGATGATCAGCGACACGCAGCTCGGTCTGCTTACCGGCATTATGTTTGCGGTCTTTTACGCCACCCTCGGCATGCCCATGGCCATGTGGGCGGATCGCAACAATCGCCGTAACTTAATTTCGTTTTCGGTTTTTCTCTGGAGTTTGATGACCGCACTATGTGCGGCAGCGTCGAACTTTATGCAACTGTTGTTGCTGCGCATCGGCGTGGGGGTCGGAGAGGCCGGCTCAAATCCGCCATCCCATTCTATGATCGCTGATCTGTATCCGCCGGAGCGTCGCTCAACCGCCATGGCAATTTTTGGTACGGGCATTAACTGGGGCATTCTGATCGGCTTTCTGGTCGGAGGCTGGATCAATGAGTGGTACGGCTGGCGGGTAGCGTTTTTGGTGGTGGGACTGCCGGGCATTCTGCTCGCGTTGGCGGTGCAACTGACGGTTAAGGAACCGCCAAGGGGTTACTCCGAGGCACTGAAAACCGAATCCAAACCGCCGAGGTTTTGGACTGTCGTCGGCTTCATGTGGCGCAGCCCAGTGCTTCGGCACATTGTCATTGCAGGGGCTCTTGTGTCCTTTGCCGGTTATGCATCGGTAATATGGGTGCCCATTTATCTGGTGCGCATTCATGAAATGGGTACGGGTGAAGTCGGTAGCTACTTGGCCTTGTTGATTGGCGTAGGTGGCGCCATCGGTATTTATTTGGGCGGTCGCCTTGCCGACTTTATGGCGGCGAGACGGGGACAGCAGTGGCTGCCCTGGGTGGTTGCCATTTCATCATTAATGACCTTGCCATTGCTCTACCTGACTTTTATGGCGCAAACGCCCATGGCGGCCATCGCCGCTTATGCGCTGCCCGCTATGTTCGGCACGCTGTACGTAGCACCGGGCTTCGCCTTAATTCAAAACTCCACACCGCTGGAAATGCGCTCGGTGGCGGCGGCAATCAATCTATTTATTACCAACATTATTGGCCTTGGATTAGGGCCTTTTTCCGTAGGTCTTTTCAGCGATCTATTCGCGCAAAGCTATGGCGCAGACGGTTTGCGCTGGGGTTTAACAACCACAATCATTATTTTGCTGTGGGGCGTTTTTCACTACTGGCGCTGCGGGGTGATGATTAAACGACAATTTGCCGATGCGCTATCGCCGCAAAGGCTCTAGCGCGCACAAGTCGCTCGGCGTTTAGACTGACAACGAGAAAGTAGGTAGCTGCGGCCAAATGTTTCGGCCTTGGTGCAAGGAAACCGGTCATGGTGAGACGTCAAAGCAGTTCTACAGCAGGCGCGGCGCAAGTTGTGGACAATCCTCGAATCGCCATGGTCATAGACCCGTGGTATCACCCTTTCAACGGCACAGTGGTATCCACTCGCCGTTTCGTTGATGCGCTGGCAGCGCAATTTGATTTCAAGATCCTCCTTGCCCTCGCTCCAGGCGAGGCACTTGAAGCCAACTGCGTTGGTTTTTCGCGGCTACGCCTTCCGGGTATCAATTTCATCATTGATCGCATGAAGGCGCCGCTTGGTCTGCCGAACCGTCAAAAGCTCCAGCAGGTCATGCAAGAGGCGGATCTGTTGCATGTACAGTTTCCATTTTTTTTGGGTCACGGTGCGATTGCGGCGGCCAAGCGCGAAGGCAAGCCAGTCGTCATGTCCTTTCATGTGCAGCCAGAAAATATTCTCAGCAACCTTGGTATTACCTCGCGCTGGCTAACGAAGCTTATGTATCGATTTTTTGTCTGGCGGTTTTACGGCCGCGCCGATTGCGTGATTGCGCCGTCTCAATTTGCCGCGGGTTTGCTGCGCGAGGCGGGGCTGACAAAACCTGTGACGGTGCTATCCAATGGCGTCACCGCGGACTTTTTTCTTGCCCATGAGCCTGTCAATGAAACGCCCAAATTTCATGTGGTTAGCGTTGGTCGGTTGGCAAAGGAGAAGCAGCAACCGCATTTGCTTCGGGCCATCGTTGCCAGCCGTTACAAAAACGAGATAACGCTGACGCTGGCGGGTACCGGCCCCCAGCAAGGCCACTTAATTGATCTTGCCGCAGCACTTGGCGTGCAGGCCGAGATCGGACGGGTGTCTGACGAGCGTCTCAAAGCGCTATACCAAACCGCGGATGTGTTTGTGCAAACCAGTGCCGTGGAACTTGAGGGCATGTCTGTGCTCGAAGCCATGGCCGCGGGCTGTCCGGTACTGATCAATCGGTCAGAGACTAGCGCGGTGCCCGAGTTTGTGGGCGCACCTGAGGCGACCTATGCCATGAACGATGTTGCCGATCTCACGCGCAAGCTCGATGCCTTGCTGGAAAAACCTGAATTGCGTGCCGCTGCTGGACAGGAAAATCGTCAGATCGCCCGATCTCGACACCATGATCATTCCGTCAACACGCTTGCGCAGCTATATCAACAGGTGCTCGGTGAGTACTGAGTCCAGGGATGCGACACAAAGCGCCAACGACTCGGCCAAGGTCACCGACGCCTTGGCGGCTGCGTGGATCAATTGGGTGCAGCAACGTAGCGATGCTGTGTTGGCGGTGGTGTTACTGCTTTCGATGCTGTCGTTGGGAGCATTTTATCAGTTTGGCAAACTAAACTCTGACTTGAGCAAATTGATCGCGCCGTCTGACTCGCTGACCTGGTATCAGCATGATCAGCTCTACAAAGCTGCCTTTCCCAAATTTCAACAAACCGCTGTGCTGGTGATTCGCGGCAATGATTATCAGCAGGTTCAGGACTACACCAAGGGCTTGGTGGCACGTTTGCCCATGGACCTGCTCGGTGATGTGTTTGCTCCCGGCGTCGATCCATTTATCGAGGGCAGCACACCGTATTTCTTGACCGACCAACAGCTAGACCAGTGGCTTGAGGGCGTCAGCTACAACCAAGGCTCGTTGCTGAGGTTGATGGATGAGGCTTCTCTGGCCAATGTCCTGCTTACCTACGCAGACTTTGTCAGTGCCAATGCTGGGCAACCCTTGCCGGTATCGTTGGCTTCCGTGGTCGATGGACTGCAGCAAGGCGATCTGATTTTCGCGGCCTTTTATCCGCTGCAACCGACAGGCGCGTCGTTCAGCGAGTTGGTCGTGATGACCGGGCGTCAGCAGTTGGGTGCGGCTCTGCCCAACGAGGCCATCGTAACGGCGCTGCAAGCAGCGATTGCTGATTTTCCGCCACCGCAGGCGGTAGACGTTGCCCTCACCGGTGAAATAGCTCTCGCCCACGAAGAGATGAGCGCGGCCCTTGGCGGGGTTGAGTTGGCGGGTTTACTGTCGCTGTTCTTTCTTGCGGTCATTCTGCATTTCGGCATTCGCTCCTCGCGCATTTTGCTCGCTATTGGAATCATGCTGGCCATGGGCGTTAGCCTAACGCTGGGCTTCGCGACCCTTGTGATCGGTGAGTTGAACACACTGTCGCTGATCTTCGTGGTCTTGTTTTTCGGTCTGGGGGTGGACTTTGCTGCGCACTATACCCTGCGTGCACAAGCATATCTGTCGGGGGACTTATCTCAGGCTTTGACGGCGGCACTAAAAGACACTGGTCCTGCCCTGATTCTGTGCACGCTTACCTCGGCGGCGAGTTTTCTGGCCTTTCTACCCACAGCCTATCGAGGCTTTGCCGAGCTAGGCGTCATCAGCGCCGGGGGTATCGTGATAGCGCTGCTCCTCACCCTAACGGTGATTCCCGCGGTATTGGTGCGCTGGCCTCCAGCGCCACAAGACCCCGCGCGTAAGATGTTGATTACACCGCTGCTGCGCCGCCTGCGTGCGGGAGTCGATGAGTTGCCAAAGGCGCTGGTGGTGGGCGTATTCGCTGCAGTGTCCGTCGCGTCCATTTGGGCGGCTATGGGTGTGCGCTTTGACTACAGCGTGCTCGCCATGCGCGATGCCCAGTCGCCTGCCATGCGTGCGCTGCTTGAACTGCAGAAAGATCGCCAAACTACCGATTACAGCGTGCATGTACTGGCGAGCGATGCCGAGTCCGCGGCGGCGCTGAAAACCCGCCTAATGTTGCTGCCCACCGTGGGAACGGTGACGACGCCGGCAAACTTTGTGCCCCAGGGCCAGAACGCTAAGGCGTCGGCGTTGGCGCCTTTTCAAACCTTGGTGGATGACTTGGAAGCGCCTGATGCGGTGTCTATCGACCTCGAAATGGCTAGCCTTGCCGTAGAGTATTTGCGTGAGATCTCGGTAGACTTGCAAGGCGATAGTCGCTTGCAGGCAGAAACGGTGCTGGAATCTGCCCAAGCGATACTGCGACAGCCACCGCAGCTGGCGGCCTATGAAGCGCAGTTAGCCGAGCAATTGCCCGCGGGGCTTGTAGCGCTGCGCGATCTGCTGAACGCCCAGCCGTTTACCCTTGAGCAAGTGCCGCAGCGGTTTCGCGAACGGCTGATCTCCCCTGACGGTCAGCACTTGGTATCAGTGAACCCAGCCACGCTGCTTAACGATCGCGATGCCACAGATGCCTTCATTGCTGAGGTTTCGGGGAATGCGCCGAACGCTGCAGGCAGGAGTGTTGTCGAGTGGGGTATCGGCGCGGTGGTCGTTGAGTCTTTCCAGCAGGCCACGGCGACAGCTTTTGGCGCAATCTTCGTGCTGCTCATCATGTACTTTCGTGGCTGGACATTGCCGCTATTGGTGCTGATACCGATTGCCATGACGATTGTGCTTACCTTCGCTGCCAGCTCGCTATTGGGTATCAGCCTGAACATGGCCAATATCCTGATGGTGCCGCTGATCTTGGGGCTCGGTGTTGATACGGGCATTCACATTGTGCACCGGCATCGACAAACGCAACGCGAAGGGGGTGAACAGGCCATGGACCCTGCCATACGTCGGGCCGTGATGATCAGTGGCCTCACCACGGTGGGTACATTTTGCTCGCTGAGTTTGAGCCCTCATCAAGGGGCTGCATCCATCGGTTTACTGCTCACTATTGCGATCAGTCTGCTGCTGGTCATTAGTTTGGTGCTGATGCCGATATTGTTGCGTTGGTTTGCGCCAGCGAAGGGTTCTGCCTGACAAACGTTGGCTTCGGATACGCGTTGTCATAAAAGCGGATCCTTCGTATAGTGCCGCGTCGCCTTAATGGCGAGTTCTCAGGGCGGGGTGAAAGTCCCCACCGGCGGTAATCATACGTGTCGACCATGTTGACGGTCGTGTGTAGCCCGCGGGCGCTCTCGGCTCAATGCGTTTGCATGGGCGAGTGGACAGCAGACTCGGTGAGATTCCGAGGCCGACAGTTAAAGTCTGGTTATGAGAATAAGGTTGTTCGCCAACGCCGGCTTTCGTCGGCGAAGGCATAGCTCCTTGTTGCCCTGTTGTTTAACCAATCGATAGGAAAGCAACAGATGAATAGCTTCAATTCCAATTTCTCCGACACCACATCACGCGGCAAGATAGCATTCGTGCAAGCGTGCTGGCATCGCGACATTGTCGATGCGCTGCGCGATTCTTTTCTCAAAACCCATGCGGAAATCGACAACCGTGAAGTAGAGCTCTTTGAGGTGCCTGGTGCCTTCGAGATTCCACTGCGGGCCAAACTGCTTGCTTGCACCGGCCAATATGCCGGCATTGTTGCGGCGGGACTCATTGTCGACGGCGGTATCTATCGGCACGAGTTCGTCTCTACCGCGGTCATCGACGGTCTCATGCGGGTGCAGTTGGATACGGGTGTGCCGGTGTTTTCAGCGGTGCTGACGCCGCAGGACTTCTTGAGCGAAGGACAGCCTGAATTCTTCCGTGGGCACTTTGTCACCAAGGGTGCAGAAGCCGCTCATGCCTGTGTGCAAACCATCGGAACGCTCAAGCAGCCCAAGGTGGCATGAGATAGGGCGCTGCGGGCTAGGTCTGTTCAAACGGCACGAAGTTGAGCAGATCAGCGCCGCCGTCAACCAAATCGCCAACGCTATAGAACACGTCTGTCACGGTGCCAGGAGTGGGGGCTTTGATCGCGTGCTCCATTTTCATAGCCTCCATGATCGCAAGCGTTGTGTCCGCCTCAACTTGCTGCCCTGCCTCGACAAATAGTGCGGCCAGAGTGCCATTCATCGGTGCTTTGAAATTCGCGCTGCCAGACGTGCTAGATGCATCGCCAAAGTTGGGCGCTAACGTGCGACAAGTTAGCGATTGCTCGCCGCCGAATACGACCAGCTCGCGCTGCTGCACGAGCGCCTGCTCGAATATCTCCACCCGGCTCTTGGTACCGTCAAGTTCGCAGTGAAGTGTCGAGCCATCGAGCCTTGCCTCGCCCCGATAGGTAGTGTCCGCCACGGTGACCGTAAAGGTACTGTCCTGCTGTACCGAGATCGCGTGTGTTTCTTCGCCGACTGTCACGCAATGAGACCAACGACTCGGCGCGTTCACGCGCCAAGCGTCTGTGGCCTGCCAAGGAGAGGAGGGGCCGACTGACGCATTGATACTCGCTGCGCCAGTGGGTGTAAGGCTCAGATAGAGGCCGAGCTGGGCCAAGACCTGTTTGTGTTCGAGGGGGCTAAACAGCGCTGCGCGATGTTGCTCAATAAAGTCCGTGCGCAAATCCGCGTCTTTAAACGCGGGGTGGGCGCTTAAGCGCCTGAGAAAATCTATGTTGGTAATGACGCCGGCAATTTTATAATCGGCCAACGCCCGCTCTAGCCGCTGTATGGCCATGTGGCGGTTCTCGCCCCAGACAATCAGCTTGGCAATCATAGGGTCATAAAAGACACCCACGACGTCGCCCTGCACGACCCCAGTATCGATGCGCACATGGCTGCTGGGTTCTGGCTGCCGCAAGCGCCATAGGGTGCCTGCCGCCGGCAGGAAATCGTCGTTGGGGTTCTCGGCGTAAATGCGCACTTCTAATGCGTGACCATTAATGCTCAGCTCGTCCTGAGTTTTTGGTAGCCGCTCACCATTGGCGATGGCCAGTTGCCATGCCACCAGATCGGTGCCGGTAATCATCTCGGTAACCGGGTGCTCTACCTGCAGGCGGGTGTTCATTTCCATAAAAAAGAACTCGCCGCGCTCGTCGAGCAAAAACTCCACGGTGCCGGCGCCGACATAACCTACTGCAGCGGCAGCGCGCAGAGCGGCCTCGCCCATGCGGGCTCGCAGTGCATTGTCGACGCCTGGTGCAGGCGCTTCTTCGACGATTTTTTGGTGTCTGCGCTGTACCGAGCAATCCCGCTCAAACAGGTACACCCCGTCGCCGTAGCTGTCGCAAAATACCTGCACTTCCACATGGCGGGCGCGTTCTAGATACTTTTCGACCAACATGGCGTCATTGCCAAAACCCGACAGCGCTTCGCGTTTGGCAGCGGCGAAGGCTGCAGAGAAATCATCGACTCGGTGCACCTGACGCATACCCTTGCCACCGCCGCCAGCGACGGCCTTGAGTAAGACTGGATAACCCATGTCGTCGGCGGCTTGTTTGAGCTTTGCCTCATCTTGATCGTCGCCGTGATAGCCGGGCAGTAACGGCACGCCAGCGTCCTGCATGATCTGTTTGGCGGCGGACTTAGACCCCATGGCCTCAATAGCCTTGGCTGGCGGGCCGATAAAGACTAGGTCGTGCACCGCGCACAGGGCGCAAAATTCAGCGTTTTCAGACAAGAAGCCGTAGCCGGGGTGAATGGCTTGGCACCCGCTGGCCTTCGCGGCATCGATAATGCGCTGCATCTGCAGGTAAGAATCAGCAGGAGCGGAGCCGCCAATATGCAGCGCTTGGTCCGCCATCTCGACATGTAGGGCATTACGGTCGGCATCCGAAAACACCGCGACGGTCTTAATACCTAGACGGCGGGCGGTTTTCATGACGCGACAGGCGATCTCGCCCCGATTGGCGACAAGAATTTTGCTGAACATAGGGTCAACCCTCTTGCTAGACACCGTTACATCCGGAACACGCCGAAGCGTGTGTCGTCGATGGGTTTGTTGAGCGATGCCGATAGCGCTAGTCCGAGCACTCGCCGAGTGTCGGCAGGGTTGATTACCCCATCATCCCAAAGCCTTGCACTGGCGTAGTAAGGATGCGCCTGAGCGTCGAAGTCATCGATGATCGGCTGTTTAAACGCTGCTTCGTCAGCTTCTGACCATTCTTCCCCGCCGCCCTCGAGCTGACCACGCCGTACCTGAGCCAGCACGCCCGCAGCTTGCTCGCCGCCCATGACAGAGATACGCGCGTTCGGCCACATGAAGAGAAAGTTGGGGTCGTAGGCTCGACCACACATGCCATAGTTACCGGCCCCATAGGAGTTTCCGACAATCAGCGTGAGTTTGGGTACGTTGGCGCAGGCGACTGCGGTGACCATTTTTGCGCCATGTTTGGCGATGCCGCCGGTCTCGTACTGCTTGCCCACCATAAAGCCAGTGATGTTCTGCAAGAAAATCAGTGGGATCTTGCGCTGGGCACACAATTCAATGAAATGCGCGCCTTTTTGCGCAGACTCTGAAAATAGCACGCCGCTATTTGCCACAATCCCGACGGGATACCCATAGAGGCGGGCGAAGCCGCAAACTAGGCTGCTGCCAAACAGCGCTTTGAACTCGTCGAATTCAGAGCCATCAAAGACCCGGGCGATAATCTCGCGCACATCGTATTGCTCCCTTGGGTTCTTTGGTACAACGCCAAGCAGTTCGCTGGTCGGGTACAGGGGTTCTGTCGGCTGGGTGATGTCCATATCGACGTGTTTCACGCGGTTGAGTCGGCCGACGGCCTGACGCGCGAGGTTGAGGGCATGGTGATCGTTGTTTGCGTAGTGATCGGTTACACCCGACTCGCGGCTGTGCACATCAGCCCCGCCAAGCGCTTCTGCGCTAACCTCTTCGCCTGTTGCCATTTTCACGAGAGGCGGGCCAGCAAGAAAGATGGTGCCCTGATTTTTCACGATGATGGATTCATCCGCCATGGCAGGCACGTAGGCGCCTCCCGCTGTGCATGAACCCATGACTACAGCGATTTGCGGAATATTTTGCGCGGACAAATTGGCCTGATTGAAGAAGATGCGACCAAAGTGGTTCTTGTCAGGAAACACCTCGTCTTGGTTGGGTAAATTCGCGCCGCCGGAATCTACTAGATAGATGCAGGGAAGATGGTTTGCGCGGGCGATATCTTGGGCACGCAGGTGCTTCTTTACGGTCATTGGGTAGTAGGTGCCACCCTTTACCGTGGCATCGTTCGCAACAACGACGCACTCAATACCGTTAACCCGGCCAATTCCGGTAATGATACCCGCAGCGGGCACATCGTCTTTGTCGTACATGTTGTGCGCAGCGAGCTGGGAAAATTCCAGAAAAGGCGAGCCCGGGTCGATCAGCAAATCGACACGCTCCCTAGGCAGTAGTTTGCCGCGGGCCTGATGACGCGCCTGATAGCGCTCACCGCCTCCGAGTTTGATGTGCTCGATCAGTGACTTCAGTTCATCCACCAACGACTGCATATGCTCGGCATTGTCAGTGAAGGCTTGGGATCGGGGATTCAATTGAGTCGTGAGGGTGGTCATATGTGGTAGCCCTTAGTCTTTCTTAGCCTTGCGGCTCTGCATACTTTTGCGACTTCGCTGCTCCCAAGCATCGAGGTCATCGATCATTTGTTCCAGCTCCAACTTTTGCGCCACCAGCTGTGTCTTGCGAGCTTGTATTTTTTCGATTAAGCGGCTGAGCTGCGCTTTGTTGTTTGAACTCGGGTCATACATGCCAATCAGCTCAGCGCTTTCTTGTAGCGACAAACCTAACGTTTTACCGCGCAGCACTAAAATTAGCCGAGTGCGATCGGCGCCAGAATAGCGGCGGTTTTGACCGCTGCGAGTGGGCTCCAACAGTCCTTTTTCCTCATAAAACCGCAGTGTTCTAGGCGTTACGTCAAACTCACTGGCGAGGTCGCTGATGGAGTAGCTTCGATTCATCGCGCGATACTGACATTACCTTTACGTAAACGTCAATTAAGCCTTGACCAACGACCGCGTTGTTGTTGGGAATAAGTCCATAATTGGTTCACGCGGTCGTCGTGTTGGCGCCAACATGGCATGGCGCCCAGCATTGCTAACGGTCTAAGGCTTCGCTCAAAACCGAATTTGCCTTAGCGCTCGTGTTGCCGTTGGCCTTTACGCCCGCAATGACATCTTGGTCGAGCATGAGAGTGATTTGGCGCTTTCGCTACGCTGCTGGTGGGGCGCGACGCTCACGTTTTGCCCGGGCAAAAAAATGTTGCTCCAGTGCTCGGGCTTCCCCGTCAATGCGAGTGTAGGATTGAGGTTTGTTTACAGCGCTTTATCTCGCGCTTTAGCACCATATCTCAAACGATTGATGCCACACTGGCCAAATCCAAAGTGCGATCATTAGAGCCTT
>MDSV01160861.1_pt1 | contig 12984 bp, 12 predicted proteins | sample 810851 | NCBI WGS metagenome assembly MDSV01 (sample SAMN05326640, study PRJNA326480) | marine metagenome | isolation source: seawater | place: Atlantic Ocean: North East | collected 2012 | reverse complement strand
TACAGGTGCTGATGCAGAAATCATTTATTCAGAATGGGATTTTGAAAAAATGGTTCGTCAACTTAGAGAGTCTGTTGGTCTTGGCGTTGATGCTATTGCAATGATGGGTCATCCTGGTGATGATGCACTTATGCCTTTAGCTAGACAAGCTGCAGATAATGGAATTTTAATGACATATCAAAATGTTGACCCTGCAGGCGTTAGAGCAAAATATGGTGGCGGATACGTTGGAGCCAATCTAGCAACTCAAGGAAAAGCACTCGCAAGAGAAGCAATTAGACAATTTGGATTTCAAGCAGGTGATCATGCTATTGTCATGGTTCCAATAGGCGATTATGCAAGAGCTCAGAGAGAAGATGGTGCGAGAATAATCTTTGAAGAGCACGGTATGACAGTTACAGTATTAGATGGAGATCCAAAATATGCTTCAGATCCTAATATGACTATACCAATCTTTTCAGCAGCACTAAATGCGAATCCCGAGACAAAAGTTATTGTTCATTCAGGAAGTGATATTATGAATGTTGCTGAGGGAATTGCAAAAGCAGCTGGTTATGGCCCTAATGAATTACTTCAAATTGGTTTTGATACAAGCCCACAAATAATGTCTTCATTTGAAAAAGGTTACGTTCATTTGACTTCAGATCAACAACCTTTTTTACAAGGATATTTACCAGTACTGTCTTTATGTCAAACAGCTGTTCTCGGAACAGGTGCAATAAATCAAGATACTGGTGCAGGTTTTGTAGATACTAATAACTACCAAGCTGTTAAAGCACTTGCAGACGCAGGACTAAGATAATATTAACATAAGCTGACTCATTTAAAAATGAGTCAGTTTTTTTGAATATGAAAAACATCATTGAATTAAACAAAGTTACAAAAAAATTTGGTGGTATCACTGCTTTAAATAAAGCTTCTCTTCATGTAAAAAAAGGAGAGGTAGTTGGACTTATTGGTGATAATGGGGCTGGAAAATCAACTTTAATTAAAACTTTAGTTGGAGTTTATAGTCCTGATGAAGGGCATATATTCATAAGAGGAAAGGAAATTAATGCTTGGAATGCATTAAAGGCCAGAGAAGCGGGTATAGAAACAGTTTTTCAGGATAGGGCTTTAACACCTCAACAATCTATTGTTAAAAATATTTTTATGGGAAAAGAGCTAAAATATCCTTTTGGTTTTATTAAAGAAAAAGAACAAATAAATGAAGCTAACAGATTAATAAGAGAAATAGGATTTACCTCTAATCTAATAAATGCAGAGTCAGCTGTTGGAAATTTATCAGGTGGAGAAAGACAGGGAGTTGCTATTGCTAGAGCAATATATAATAACGCTGAGTTAATAGTATTAGATGAGCCAACTAATAATTTATCTCTCAATGAAACTCAAAAAGTTTTTGATTTTGTATTAAATGTAAAGAAATCAAATAGATCAGTATTGTTTATAGGTCATAATATTTATCATGTTTATGATATATCAGATAGGTTTGTAATATTAGATAGGGGTGAAGTAGTTCATGAATTAAATAAAGAGAATGTTTCTTCTCCTGAAGAATTAATGAAAATAATGAGAGATACAATAGTTAGGCACTAAAAATATATGCATAATAATAAATCATTCATAAATAATATGTTTCATAAAAACGGAAGAGCACTTGGAAGTATTGGGTATTTTATTTTGTTAATGATTATTTTTTTTATTGGTGCTCCTGAGGCTTGGATTAGGCCAAATTTACATCAATCTGTTTTTGTAATGATGCCAACATTAATTTTTTTAACCATACCTCTTGTATTTCTTGTAGCTTCAGGTGAAATAGATTTATCGTTTGCGTCTACATATGCAGTGGCCGCCTATGTTTTTGCTTTATTAGTAAAAATTGGTGTTGATCCAGCTATTTGTTTTGTTGCCGGTGTTTTAACTGGAGCAGGAATAGGAGCACTTGTTGGAACTTTGATAGTAGTTTTTCGTTTATCATCATTAGTAGCATCTCTAGGTGTATTGTTTTTATTAAGAGGTGTAATTTTACTTTTAACGAATAGTAGATCTATAACAATAATGGAAGTTGAAAATCATTGGATGTACCCTCTCCTTGTTGGAAAATTTTATGGATTTCCAATGCAAATTTTCTGGGCAGCTCTATTTATAATTTTTTGCTATTATTTTTTTAATAAACATGTTTTTGGAATTCATATTCAACATGTTGGTGACAATTCAGTTAGTGCTGAACAAATGGGCATAAATGTAAATGCTGTAAAAATTAAAGCATTTATGTTCGTAGGCATTGGCGCTGCTATTGGTGGAATATTTACAACTCTTATAACTTATACTTTTTTTCCTACCCAAGGTTTTGGTTATTTATTACTTGCTCTTGCTGCTGTGTTTGTAGGAGGAACTCCTTATTGGGGAGGATTAGGCACAGTTGTAGGGGCTGTATTTGGAGTTGGAGTCATCGCATATATGGAAATAGGCATAATAGCTATTGGGTGGAGTGGAGAATGGAGGCAGTTTTTTAATGGCTTAATAATTTTACTTGCTTTGCTAGGTCACAGACTGCACGGAGAAAGGGTCAGGTAAATATGGTAAAAATAGTATTAATTGGTGCTGGAAGCTCTCAATTTGGATTAGGAACTGTAAGCGATATATTTAAATCAAATATTTTAAAAAATTCCAATATAATTCTTCATGATATTAATCAAAAAGCTCTTGAAAAAACAAAAAATATAGCAGAAAAATATAAAAAAGATTTTAATGCAAATTGCAAAATAGAAGCAACAACAAATAGGAAAGAGGCACTAAAAGATGCTGACTATTGTCTAATTTCTATTGAAGTTGGAGATAGATTTGAACTATGGGATCAAGATTGGAAAATTCCATTACAATATGGTTTTAAACAAATCTATGGTGAAAATGGGGGGCCGGGAGGATTGTTTCACTCCTTAAGAATTACTCCTGCAATTATTGATATATGTGAAGATATTTATAAAATTTGTCCAGAGGCTTTTGTATTTAATTACTCTAATCCAATGCAAAGAATTTGCCATGCTGTAACTACAAAATTTCCAAATTTAAAATTTGTAGGACTTTGTCATGAGATTGCATCAATGGAACGTCAATTACCTACATTGATGGAAACTGAATATTCAAATATTGAAATTACAGCTGGAGGTCTTAATCATTTTAGTATTCTCCTTGACGCTAAATACAAAGACTCAAAAGATGATGGTTATCCAAAAATTAGAGAAAAATTTAACTCATATTATTCATCTTTAATAAATGAGCATGATGACTACCATAGATCAAAACCAGGAGGAGAAAGAGGTGTATTTTTTGAATTATACAAAACATACGGATACCTGCCAATAACAACTGATAGTCATTTAGGCGAATACCTCCAGTGGGGTTATAGTGTAGCTGATCATGATGCTATTTCTCATTTTTATAATCAATATAAACAACATTGCTTATCTTTTCATAATAATACAGTTTCCAAAGAACATTTTTTTGATCCTACAGATAAAATAACTCGAGAGAGAATTGTTCCCATCATTGAGGCAATTATTGAAGATAAAAAAATGATAGAAGATGCAGTAAATATTCCAAATAATAATTTTATAGATTACTTACCGAATGATATTGTCGTAGAAGTTCCAGCAACCATTGATAAAAATGGAGTAACAGGTAAAAGACTTGATAATTATCCTTCTAATTTCGGTTCATTATTAAATAATCAATCAAGCACTATACAACTAACAACATCAGCTATTATCAATAAATCAAAGCATGATGTATATTTAGCTTTACTTGCCGATCCAATCGTAGACAATGCTAAATCAGCTGAAAAATTAACTGAAACCATGATAGAGTTTCAAAAAGATTATTTAGGATATTTGAATTAAAAACTTGCTCTAAATTAATATTTATATACTATAATAAAATTAACGCTTGTAAGATCGCTCAAAGGAGGATGAAGTGGCCGATATAAATATTAATACAGTTAATAAATTTTTTGGTGATGTGCATGTAATTAAAGACATCTCATTAGATATTAAAAGTCAATCGTTTACAGTTTTAGTTGGACCAAGTGGATGTGGTAAATCAACTATGTTAAGGATGATTGCTGGATTAGAAGATATTAATTCAGGAACAATTTCAATTGATGGACAGGTTGTTAATGACCTACCTCCTAAGCAAAGAAATATTGCAATGGTTTTTCAATCATATGCACTTTATCCTCATATGACAGTTTTTGATAACATGGCATTTGGTTTAAAATTAGAAAAAAGATCAAAAGATGAAATTAATGATAGGGTTAATGAAGCTGCAAAAATTTTGCAAATTGAAGATTATTTACACAGAAAACCAAAACAACTATCTGGCGGACAAAGACAAAGAGTTGCCATTGGCAGAGCAATTACAAGGAAACCTAAAGTTTTTCTTTTTGATGAACCTCTTTCAAATTTAGATGCTGCATTGAGAGTACAAATGAGAGTTGAGCTTGCTAAGCTTCATAATGAACTTGAGGCAACTATGATTTATGTTACTCATGATCAAACTGAAGCAATGACACTTGCAGATGATATTGTTGTATTAGATACAGGGATAGTTTCACAAAAAGGCTCACCCTTAGAACTATATGATAGACCTAATAATATGTTTGTTGGTGGTTTTATAGGATCACCAAAAATGAATTTTGTTTCTACAAAAATTACTTCTAAAAATAATGATTCCACAGAAGTTGATATAATGGGAATGTCAAAGATTTCTGTTCCAAAAATATCTGCTTCATCTTCTGAGGGTGATTCTGTTACTCTTGGTATTAGACCTGAGCATTTATTGCTCAATCAGGACTCTGATGGTAGTTGGGAGAGTAAAGTTTTTGTTGTAGAAAAACTTGGCTCAGGTACTTTTTTATACCTTGAAAAAGATGGTGAGCCTCTAGTTGTAGAAACTGAAGGACACTCAAATATTAAGGTTGGAGATACGGTAAAGGTTGGGTTTCCTTCAAAAAGATGCCATTTATTTGACAGCTCAAACCAAGCCTTTAAATAGTAGAATCGTTATTATAAAAGCCTTTGAAAATGCTGAATTTCCAAAGCGTTTTGGCCACTAAATGGTTAATTTTTACTAATAATCTATAATAATTTTGGGCAGAAGGTTAACATATTATTTCCTCCTATAAGAAGTATTCCTCTTATAAAACTTTTCTGCCCTTATTAATAAATGTTAAGCAAGTTCTATACATGTTATAATTTCTTGAAACTTGTCCAAGAGGCTAAATTTCGTGTTGGCAAATAAGGTTTTAAATAATTTAAAACATTTTCTGCCAGCTTCCTATAAGTAGTTAATTTACTACCATAAATATTTAATAAAGGTGTTTTAGGATTAGAAACATTGAGATCAAATGTATCATTAATGAATATTTATATTTTATAAAAATTGTTTAATTTTATCGATTATTAATTCAGGGTTATCTAAATGTATAGTTTTAAAAGAAAGATTTTTAGCAGCATTTATATTTTCAATTTTATCATCAATAAACACTGTATGATTTGGCAAAAGATTAAATCTTTCAATTGCAAGTAAATAAATCTCAGCATCAGGTTTAATCATTTTTTCTTTTCCTGATATTAAAAGATCATCAAACATTTTTAAAAAAGGATATTCATTTTCTAAATTCACAAAAGTCTCCCATGACCAGTTAGAAAGAACATAGCATTCATATTTTTTTTCTTTTAAAAAAATTAATGCTTCAATTGATTTATTGAATAATTTTCTAAACATTTTACGGTGATTTTTATAGTACATTTTTATTTCATTTTCATAATTTGGGTATTTTAAAATTAATTCAATTTCAGCTTCTTTAATTAACCTACCCTTGTCTTGCTTTATATTCCATTCATCATTACATACTGTTTTTAAGAAATCCTCTCTTTCATGTGGATTTGAAAAGATATCTTTATAAAAATGATTTGGATCCCAATCAAAAAAAACACCACCAAGATCAAAAAGAAATTTCATAATAATTGTAATAAATTTATAAAATATGCCTTATAATATAATATATAAGAAATGAATGAAATTCTAATATTTATTCAAAAAGAAGCTTTTAAATTATGTAAAAAAAAATACTCAAAAAAATACATAAAACTTAGAATTCAACCTATTATAAGTTACATAAATTCATCAAATAATAAAAAATTTTTAATAAGCGGATCTCAAGGTATTGGCAAATCATCTCTAATTCTTATTATAAAAAAAACTTTAGAAAGATTTTATAACAAAAAAATCCTCACCTTAAGTTTAGATGATTATTATTTTACTAAATTTAAACGTCAACAATTAGCAAAAGAAGAGCACGAATTACTTGCTACTCGTGGTGTACCTGGAACACATGATATTAAAACTTTATTAAAAGATATTAAAAAATTCGAAAACAATAAATATCCATTAAATATTCCAATTTTTGACAAGCTAATTGACACAAGACTTAAGAAAAAAAATAAAATTTATAAAAAATGTGATTTATTAATCCTTGAAGGTTGGTGTTGTGGGTGTAAACGCATAAACAATAATTATCTTTATAAAAATATTAATTTAATAGAAAAAAAATTTGATAAAGATTTTATTTGGAGAAATTATTATAATAAAAGATTAGGTAATGAATATAAAAAACTCTTTAATTTATTTGAAGATAAAATATTTTTAAAAGCTCCATCTTTTAAATATGTTCTTAATTGGAGAATAAAACAAGAAAAAAGAAATACTACTGCATCAATAAAATATAAAAAAATGAATACTGATGAAATTAAGTTATTTATTCAGCATTATGAAAAAATTACAAAATGGATGTTGAGAGAATTTAATAGGTTTGCTAACTTAGTTATCAGAATAGATAAGGATCAAAAAATTATATCCGTAAAGAAAATTTAAAAAAATATCCACTTATTTACTGATTGACAATAACGGTGAAATTCATCTTTAAATTTACTCTCAAGAAATTTCTCCTCTTCAAGAATTATTAAGTTATTTAACCAAAAAAACAAACCAATCGAACATAAAAAATACATTATATTTTCAAAAGTTAAAAACATACCAAAATGAAAAAGAACAAATGATAGATAAATTGGGTTTCTTGAATAGGCATATATGCCTGTTTTAATAATTTTATCTGTGTCTGTTTGTGGTAGTGGATTTTCATTATAAGCATAAAATGCATTTCTTGAAGAAAAGAATATAATTGGTGCTAAAATAATAAAGATTACTCCTATAAGATTTATTATATATAATAGTGGATATTTGGGAATTATAAATTCGCCAATTATGTATGATCCTATCAGAAGAAATACTGATATATGAAGAGGATTACCTTTAATTTCTGGACCCATATTTATAAACCTTCTAAAGCCTTTTCTAAATCTTTATAGCTTGAAAAAACATTAATAGCTCCATTATCATATAATTCATTTTTATCTCTATTAGAATTCCAATGTTTTCCAGCAGTTAAACCAAATACTCTTAAATTTGCTAATTTTGCTGCTTTTACACCTACCCCACTATCTTCTAAAACAATAGTTTCAACTTCATTTAAATTATTATCTTCAAGCACTTTTAAATATATATCTGGATGAGGTTTTGGGTTTTGAACCATATCAAATGAATATATTTTATTTTTTGGAAATTCTTTTGATAGCCCAACAATTTTTAAACCAGATATAATTCTATCTTTATTACTATTCGATCCAATGAAATGTTTTTTTTTCGAATTTCTAATATATTTTTCTGCACCAAAAACTAATCTCAAGTCAGTTAAATAGATTTTAGATACGATTTCAAATACATCATATGTAAATTTATTTTTATTTTCTATTTTAAATTTTTTAGATAAATTATCTATTACTTCTATTGTTTTCATTCCAGCATAACTATAAAATTCATCATCTTGAAATGAATATCCTAAAGTATTAAAGTACTTAGCAAACGCTTTAGATGCCAAAACTTCGCTATCAACAATTACTCCATCAAAATCAAATATAATATTTTTGATCATAAAATAGTTTTAGTTCCATAAATATTAAAGCATTATAATTCAATTTCTGATATTTTATAATCAGCTTTTTGAAGCCAACTTGGGTTTATTTCAACTCCCCAGCCAGGTATATCATGTATTTCAACTTGACCATTATTTAATTTAAAAGGGTCATTTAAAAAGAGATTTTGCTGCCATGGATAGTAATCATTTCCTTCAATTGAAAATTCTAGGTATGGTCCTGCATTTTCAATAGCTTTTAAAAAATGCATCGTGCATATTGTTACAAGTGATAAATTTGCTGTATGTGGTGTACAAATAAAACCACCATCTTTGATAATTTTAGCTGATTTCAATGCTTTAGTTAAGCCACCCAAATACATGACATCTGGTTGAAAAATATTTACAATTTTTCTTTTAACCATATCTCTCCAGACTCTTAAATCACAGTCTTGTTCGCCTCCAGTAACATCAATTTTTAATGAGTCTGTTACAATTTTTGTCTGGTCTGGCTTCCAATATGGGCAAGGTTCTTCAAAATGTGAAACATTATTATCTTCTAAAAGCTTACCGATTTCAATTGCTTGATCTGGATTATAACAACTATTCGCATCAACCATTTTAATAATAGAATGATCTAAGGATTTATTAATTGTTTTGATTATATCTTCTGTTCTTCCATTCCACTCATCTTTACCTCTTCCACATTCTGATCCAATTCGGAATTTAAAAGCATTTACGCCTTTTTCATCAAAAAATTTTTTGAACCTTTTTGCCTCATCCTCAGGCTTAATATCTCTTTTCATTGAAGAACCATAAATTCTTATCTTGCCAGGAGTTCCCCCAATTAAAGACACAACAGGTTTATTTTCAATCTTACCCTTTAGGTCCCAAAGTGCTGTGTCTAGTCCAGCGATAGCTCTTAAAAGATAAGACCCTGGAAACTTATGTTCTCTCTCAAAAATGAAATCCTCTAGATCATCAAAATTAAAGTAATCTTTTCCCAAAACCCAAGGAGCAACTTGTTTATGAAAAATTTGGCTGGTAATATCAGCATGATAAGTAGACATTTGACCAAAGCCAGTTGAACCATCCTGTATTGTCACTTTTACAAAGCTAATATAAGGTTGAGTAAAAGTTTCAAGTTTTGTTATTTTCATAATATTAATACTTTTTTAAATCTTCAATAATAATTTTGCTACCTAAATTAGCAAGCATCATCACTGGAGCATTAATATTTCCAGATGTAATATTTGGAAAAACTGAAGCATCCATTATCCACAAGTTATCTAATCCATGCACCTTAAAACGTTCAGAAACCACACCTTTATTTTTTTCTTTATTCATTCTGCAAGTTCCACAGGGGTGATAAACTGAGACGGCATTTTCTTTAAAATGTTTTAGCATTTCCTCTTCATTGGCATCTATTAAATTATTATTAATATTATCAACTCTAATTTTTTCTATTGAGTTTGTAAAAGCTAGTGTTTTTGAAAAATTAATAGCACATTTAACATCATGAATATCTTCTTCATCACTCAAAAAATTTGGATTTATAACTGGCTCATCATTTATATGCGGACTTGAAAGCGATATTTCTCCTAAACTTTTAGGTCTACAAGAATTATATCCTATAATAAAACCATCAAATTTGTCTGTTTTTAACAGTGGTCTTTTATTCTTATGAGTAATAGAATAAGTAATTGGATTAAAGTAAATTTGCAGATTAGGATAATTATGTCGAGAATTCCAATTTAAGTACCCTCCAGACTGATTAAGACTCAATCCAAATGAGCCTTTTTTAGTAAAAACATATTTTATTATTTCTTTCATTCTTCCTGACCAATTGCCCAACGAACTATTTAATGTTGGATGATATGTTTTAAATAAATAGTCTAATCCTAAGTGATCTTGAAAATTCTTTCCAACATTTTTATTATTAATAATAATATTTTTATTCATTGAGCTAAGATTTTTTTCATCACCAATACCTGAATGCATTAAGATATAAGGAGTCATTATTGCACCAGCCGATAATATAACACCAATGTTTGGTCTTAATTTTATAATTTTATTTTTATAATATACTTCAATCATCTGAACTTTGTTTTCTTTTATATCTAATTTATTTACCCTAGCTTTTGTCATTAGATGTAATCGTTTATTATTTAAAATTGGTTTTAGAAATACTTTTGAGGATGAATATCTTAATCCCTTGTAAGTAGTAATGTTATAATGTCCTATTTGATCTTCAATTTCATAATTTAAATTTTTATTAAAATCTAAACCAATCTCATTACATCCATCAAAAAAATATTTTAAAATAGGATGATGTAAGTCGCTCACATCATTTACTGGCATTTTATTAGGCTCAAGAAAGAGATTATCAGAATTAATAGGCTGTTCTATTTCATTAAAACTTTTGAAGATATTTTCTATAGATAATTCAGAACTAATACTCCAATTATCATAATCTGACTTTAATCCTCTTGCATAAACCATTCCATTTATTGAGCTGGATCCCCCTAAAACCTTACCTCTTGGGTAATATATTTCTCTATTAAATAAATTTTTTTGCTTCTCTGAATAAAAATTCCAATTAATATTTTTATTATAAAAAGTCATTCCATAACCTAAAGGGATGTGGATAATCGGATTATTATCTTTAGGCCCAGCTTCAATCAAAAGAATATTATAATTTGTATAATTAATAAGCTTGTTAGCTAAAATACAGCCTGCTGAACCAGCACCGACAATTACTATATCTATATTGTTCAAATTATTAGAATGTTTTTGTTACTTTTGTTAAATACCTTGGATTATCAGGGTCTAAACCTTTTTCAATAGAATAATTTATAATAAATGGATAAAATTTTGATAGAATAATTATTGGATCCAATACTGTAAGTTCATAAGATTTATAAAATAATGTGTTTTTATTTTCTGGAGTATAAGATATTTCGTAGTGTAAATTTGTTAAATTGGTAATTTCTTTTGAATCTCTTTTAACTATATTGCCACTATTATCGTTTAAAGACATTGTAAATACTTTAAAAGAATTTTGAATTAAACTTTTTGGACCATGCATTACTTCAGCACTACTAAATGGTTCAATCATTTCTTGACTTAATTCTTTAAATTTCAGTGATATTTCATTTGCAATAGCATAGCCTACGCCTCTACCTATTATAAAACCAACATTTGTTGATTTGTCTATAATTTTAGTATCCCATTGATTATGCATGTCATTCATTAGAATATTGCTTAATATCTCAATGTTACTATTTATATTTTTTCCTAAAGTTTGAAAAATTATTTTTATTATTATTATTATTGTTAAGACAAAAGTTTTAGTGGCAGCTACACTTTTTTCTTCTCCTGCATTAATATTAAAAAAAATATTACTTGTATTAACCATTGGGCTTTTATCATTATTTGAAATCAAAATAGTAGTAGCTCCCATAAGTTGACTTTTTTTTTCACATTCAATTAAATCTTCACTCATACCTGATTGAGAAATAATTAATATTAAAGCACTTGAAAAATCAAATTTTGATTTTTCAAGAGTAATGATTGAAGGAGGCATACTATAAGTAGGTAAGCCTAAATGTTTAGCAAACATATAAGAGGCGTATAATGCAGCGCAATCTGATGTACCTCTTGCAACTGTAACAATATATTTAATTTTCTTATCTAAAATTAATTTAGAAATTTCTTCATATTTATTAGTATCATTTAGAATAAAATTATTAATTTTTTTAGGAATAGATAATGCCTCACTTAAGACAATTGATTTATGCATTAATTTTTTCTCCCTCTAGATAAATATCAATAATATTAAATTCTTTATCAAGTAATAAAAAATTACTTAAATACCCATGCTGAATTTTGCCTATATTTTTAATACCAAGGTATTTAGAAGCATTATAACTTGTCATTTCAACAGCTTCTTGAATAGAAAAATTCATATTAATTAAATTTTTAAAAGTTTTATCCATTGTAATAATACTTCCAGCAAGAGTTTTATTTTTTTTTATCTTCACAGAATTATTTTCTTTTACAATATCATTTTTTGCAAAAATATATTCTCCATCATCTAAACCACTAGCATTAATTGAGTCAGTTATAGCATATAAACCTGGAACACATTTTTTAGCAATTTTAATTGATTGTTCACTTACATGAATATTGTCACAAATTATTTCAGCAAAATTGCCTTTTTGCAAAGCTGCCGATAAAACGCCTGGATCACGATGATTGTTACCAGACATTGCATTATATAAATGTGTAAAACCAATTTCACTTTCATTCATATATTTTTCACAAATTTTATAATTTGCAAGTGTGTGTCCAAATTGTATTTTAAGTTTAAGATTTGAAAGAAAATTTATAAATTTATCCATACCTTCGATTTCAGGCGCTAAAGTAATTATTTTGATTGTCGCAATTTCTAAAATATTTTTTATAAATTCCTCAGATGGTTTTTGGGTAAGGTTTGGTTGTGCTCCTAATTTATTTGGGTTAATAAAAGGTCCCTCAAGATGAATTCCTAAAATATTAGAATTAGTTATAAGAATTTCATTAAAACCCTCCAAAGCTTTGTATGTTTCCTCAAAAGTGTTTGTCCAAGTAGTTGGCATTATTGAAGTTGTGCCATGATTTAAATGATAATTAGACATTTTTTCAATTGAATTTGAGCCCTCCATTACATCAAATCCGTTTCCTCCATGACAGTGTAAATCTATAAAACCAGGTATAATTATATAATCGTATTCATTTGAAGAAATTTCTTCAATATTTTGAATCTGAGAATTAAAGTTTAAATGTCCAATTATTGAGGAATTATAATTAACTATTTTACCTGTAATTTTTTTTATATCTGACATAATATTTTAATATTAAAGTTATATAGATATTTAATTTTTTTAAAATAAAACAACTAATTACAAATGGGG
>MDSV01203474.1_pt1 | contig 12985 bp, 7 predicted proteins | sample 810851 | NCBI WGS metagenome assembly MDSV01 (sample SAMN05326640, study PRJNA326480) | marine metagenome | isolation source: seawater | place: Atlantic Ocean: North East | collected 2012 | reverse complement strand
GTTCTTGGCCATGCAAAAGAAATTGGATTAGTACCAAAAAAAGCTTTTTTTGCACCTGCAGGCGCAACCATTGGTTTTGCAGCAGTACAAGCTATCCCTACTAAATTTCTATTTGCTAAAAATTCGGTTTCAGGCCATAACGCGGCAAAGTGGAATGTATTTGTAATTTTCATGATGGCAATCCCAAGTTTTTCAGCAGCATCTGATAAAATAGGTAATCCTTTTTCAAGAGAATAGGGAGTAAAACCAAAATTTCCATCAATAGAAATTATGGAAGGTAAGCTTTTATCTATTTTAGGTTCTGCATCGCCCTTTACTTTGCCAGATTTTAATGAAGCTATATATCCAGGTATTCTAAATAACCCATGAGATAACGAACCATCTCTTTCAGCATCATGCACAGTTTTAGAAAGAGCAATTGCGTTATTTTTATTACATCCATTTTTAGTAAAGACTTCAAATGCTAAGTCATAAATTTCTTTCAAACTTATTTCCTCAGTTTTAATTTCTGACATTTTTAATACCTATTTTTTAAATTCTAAACAATATTAACATTTTTAAGTTTTAATTTTTTTCTTTTATACATAAATAATGAATTAGTCATTATCTAATAAACCTGCTCCTGCACCAGAGTTTCTTGATATTATTGTTTCAGGAACGTAGGTTTTATTTGCTTTTAATTCTAAATATTCCCAGTTTTTTATAGTAACACCATGAACTCTTTTTTTTATTTTTATGGTTTTTAAAAATTTATTTGATTTATACCATTTTATTATAAAAAACCCTTTTAATTTATTTATTTTAAAAAATTTAAAATTTACGTCTATTTTATATAGAATTTGTTCTTTTTTATTTGATATATTAAAGGTACCCCCATAGTTTTTACATGTATTTGCTAATAATGAGAAAAATATAAGTGGTGATATAATTTGGTTGGAAATAATGGTTGTTTTGTTATTTCCTGAGATTAACCAATCGATAATAGGTATGGCATTTCTAATAGGATCCAAATTTTTAATAATTAATTGATTTTTTTCTTTTTTGATAGCAAGGTTTCTATCTAATCTTAAAACACTTATTAATTTCACGAATTCGTTACAGCCATCAATATTATTTTTATGTAAGAATGCAATAGCCTTACCTATGTCATCAGCCCAATCTTCATAAATTTTTTCTGAAATGCATGATTTTTTTACAATCTGGTATACTTCATTTTGCGAAACTATCATTTTATAATTAAGTTTAATTTGGCACAGTTGCAAATGACCAATCATCATAATTTTTATTGCTTGAAATAAATTCTGAAGCAATTGGTGCTCCTTGAAATAAAGTAATTCTTGTCCACCTATCTGACTTTGGATCAAATTTACTAGCTCCAAAAAAAGACAGTTTGCATCTCAGCATATCAATAGGTCTACAATTTTTATCAACTAAATTATCTCTAATTTCTGAATAGGGATACTTAAAAGTATTTTGGATTCTTCTTATAATAAATCTCTGCGATGGTTCTTTAAGTAAAAATTTGGCTATTGTTTCATTTTTATTAGGATACGAATCTAATATTTTTTTTAGTTTTTTTACATAGAGTGGTATATTAAAAGGCATTTCTAATTCAGCTCCCTTTTCTTCATACCTATTTCCTAATCTTGGTTCTAACTTTTCCTGTGAAACATACCAAAAATAGGTATCAGCACCTTCTTTTTTTAGATCCAATTTGAAAACCCAATCATAATTTTTTTTGATAATTTCAGCTAGCTCTGAAATTAACATAGAACTAATTATTTTGGGTTCATTTGCATTTGCAAGACATTCTTCTATTCCATAAAAATGATTTGGGGCAAATTCAATAATTATTGAAGCTATCAATTCTTGTGTTTCCACTGATAAATTACTTGTTTTATCAAAAATTAATCGAAAAGGATATTCATTTGAAAATTTTTCTTTATTTAAATTTTTAATTATTAAATTAATTTCAGATTGTAAAATTTTTATTCTTCTTGATTGAATTTTATCTTCTACAACCCATTCATTAATATGCTTGTTTGCTCTAGTTAATAATTGAAAAAATCTTTGATATTGGGAATCATTTATTTTTTTAAAATTCAATACGTTAGCTAGAATTAGTTCTTTAGCCATTATCCAACTGTGTAATAATGAGGGATGATTTACCAAGAAAGGAGCCATACCAAGACCAGTGGAATTCCCAATTCCTAAGTATCTTTTTAAATCATAATTGAGAGTAACTGCATTTTCCCCTCCTTTTATTTTTGCGCAATGCTCAATATAAAAAAAAGAGAACTCTCTAATTAAAAACACTGTTAACATTTCCACCTGGAAAGGGGGGGTTAATTCTTTGAAATTTGAAAATAAATTCCTATCTGCAATTCCAAATTTCCCATTACCATAAACAGCAGTAGTTCTCATTAAATAACTTGTTTTTATAATCTTATTTTTTGATGGTTGTTTACCATTTGCTAAGCAATTTAATACATGCTCAAAGAGAGTAACTGATTTATTAGCTCTTGACAAAACTAGAACATTTTCATCAAAACGACCTTTCTCTTGGATTTTAACTTGTGTTTTTAGTTTCTTTATTTTGTGATCACTTGGAATACCCCAATAAAGGCAGAAACTGGCATCCCATTTTGTTGCAATAACCCTATCTGATCTATCTTGAGAACTTAATTTATCAGTAAAACATATTAAGGAGAATATTTGATTTCCTAATTCTATTGAAAGAACACAATAACTATCTTCATCAGAATTTAATTTATTTTTTCTTATTTGAAAGTTTGGATTTTTTTTAAATAGGTTTCTAATTAATATTCTCATGAAACTAAATTTTTGAGGAAATAATGATCCTAGTCTTTCCAAATTCATAACTGTTTCTGGATTTCTAATATTTTGGGGTATATTACCGCATTGAAACGCATTTTTCGATTTTGTATTATTCACCATGAAAATTCTTATCATAAAAATTTAACCAATTTAGTCCCATTATTTTCAAGGCTTCTTGATTGTTAAAACCAATTTTTTTAAGTCCGTCTAGAATGTTGGGAAAGTCACTTGTTTTTTTAAACCATGTCGGTTGATTAGGGAATCCAGCATCATCCTTAGCACCTTCACCATAATCTATTTCTTTTGACCATGTTCCATTTCTCATCCATTCTACTACACTATCAGGTTGATTTTGACAAATATCTGATCCAATCCCAATGTTATCAACTCCGTATTTATCAGCTGATTGAGCTATCATAGTTGAAAAACTTTCCAGTGTACAATTTGATCCATCCTTTAAGTGATGGGGATATATAGAAAAACCAATCATTCCTCCAGCTGAAGTTACCTCTTTTATTAATATATCTGATTTATTTCTTTTGGAGGGATGCCACCAAATTGGATTAGCATGTGAAATAACAATAGGCCTTTCAGAGTATTTAATAGCATCAAAGCTTGATTTTTCTGATGTATGACTGACATCAATTACTAAACCAATTCTATTCATTTCTTTTATGGCTTGTTTGCCAAATCTAGTTATACCAGGATCGGTTTCTTCATAGCAGCCTGTTGCAAGTAGGGATTGGTTATTATAACTTAGCTGCATAAATCTTGCTCCTAGTTTATGTAAAACTTCAATAAGTCCAATATTTTCTTCTATTGGTGAGCAATTTTGAAATCCAAAAATGATTGCAGTCTTATCTGTATTATAGGCATTTTTTACATCATCTGCAGATTTTGCTAAAGTTAGACGATTAGGATAAAGTTCGATATATTTATTCCATTTTATAATATTTTCAATTGTTTGTCTGAAATTTTCATGATAGCTAATGGTCACGTGGACCGCAGATAGATTTCCTTCTTTCATTTCTTTGAATACTTTTGGTGACCAGTTAGAATATTGAAGGTTATCGATAAATAATGGTTTTGCAGACATCTTTTTTTTACTAATAATGAACGATATGAGATTTATAAATTAAAATAACAAAAATATTATATAATTTCTATGCATTTTACTTAAAATGTAAATATGGGAGGAATTCAAGTGAACTTAACAAAATTTTATATTAATGGTGAATTTGTAGATCCGATATCTTCTAAGACTTTAGAAATAATTAATCCCGCAACTGAAGAAAAAATTGGGACTGTTGCTCTTGGTTCAGTCGAAGATCTAGATAAAGCAGTTTTTGCTGCTAGAAAAGCATTTAGTATTTCCTCTCAATTATCTAAGAATAGTCGTTTAGATATTATTGAAACAATTAGAGAAAATTATAAAAAACGCTTTAAAGATATTTCCGAAGCTATAAGACTTGAAATGGGAGCCCCCATTAAACTTGCGGAAGGAGCACAAGCAGCAACTGGCTTAGGACATTTAAAAACAGCTATGAGTGTATTGAAGAATCATGAATTTGAATATAAAAAAGGAGATTATATAGTTCGAGAAGAACCAATAGGTGTTTGCGGTTTAATAACACCTTGGAATTGGCCAATAAATCAAATTGTTTCAAAATTTGCACCCGCTTTTGCTGCTGGTTGTACTGTTATTTTAAAACCTAGTGAAATTGCACCTCTTTCTGCAATGATAATTGCTGAAATAATTCATGAATCCAAAATTCCACCTGGCATGTTCAATCTTGTTAATGGATTAGGGAATGTTGTTGGAGAGGCAATGTCTGCACACAAGGATATTGACATGATGTCATTTACTGGTTCTACAAGAGGCGGTATAGCAGTAGCCACCGCAGCTGCAACCACAGTAAAGAGAGTTTCACAGGAATTAGGGGGTAAATCTGCAAATCTTATACTTGATGATGACTTATTTTCTAAATCTATTACTAATGGCATAGCTCATGTTATGAGCAATACTGGTCAATCATGTAATGCTCCTACTAGAATGTTAGTTCCTCAATCCCGACATGATGAGGCATTAGAAATTGCAAAAAATGCAGTACAAAGGATTAAAGTTGGTAATCCTGATGATATTAATTCTGATTTAGGACCATTAGTAAGTATTGATCAATTTAACAAAGTTCAAAATTTAATTGAAAAAGGAATAGAAGAGGGAGCAAAGTTGGTTTCAGGTGGTAAAGGAAAACCTGATGGTTTAGATAAGGGTTATTACGTAAAACCAACAATTTTTGGTAACGTGTCAAATGATATGGTTATTGCTAAAGAAGAAATCTTTGGACCTGTCCTATCTATTATTCCTTATAATGATATTGAGCAGGGTGTTTCTATAGCAAATAATACGATATATGGATTAGCTGCCTATGTAACAGGTGAAGATCAAAACAAATGTATGGAAGTTGCAAGAAAATTAAGAGCTGGACAAGTAAGTATAAATTATGGATCAAGTGGTCCTGCAGCACCATTTGGTGGATATAAGCAATCAGGAAACGGTAGAGAAAAAGCTGAATGGGGATTAGATGAGTTTCTTGAGGTAAAAGCCATTATGGGTGTTTAAATCATCAACTATTCTAAAATAACTCTATACATTTTTATTATTCACTTAGTTTTGTTATTTTGCATGCTTTTTGCATTCATAGTAAAAAGAGTTAATTTATTATGCTTAATGCTGAAGATACAAAAGAAAGAATTAGGAAACTAAGACTAAAAGTTATTTCTGAACCAACAGATTCAACTTTTGCAGATAATTTAAATCAAGACATTGGCAAAAGCGCAGAAATTATACAAGAATGGAAAGACATATCAGGTTCGGACATTAATGATAAAAATATTATAGAAAATAAAGATAATTTTAAAAAAAATGTAAAAAGTGTACTTGCTTCAAATAGTCAAGACACTAAAAATAAAATTGTAGATCAAAATATTAATTTTGAAAATTTAAACACAAATATTTTTTCACAGTCCAATATTCAAAATGAAATTGACAAAAGAATAAAAGATAATTCAAAAATACTAATTGAGTTATTTAATCAAAGAGTTGAAGATCTAAAAAATAAAATTGTTAATATAGAAAATTTTGAAAGCTTTAAAAGCAATATTTTTGAACAGTTAGGAACTAGCATTAACAATTTGACAGAAAACTTTAATGAGAAAATTAAAGAAGCTCGTCAACAAAATGTTGAGAAAGATATAGAAATAGATAACTTAATTAATGATAAATCTTTAGAATTAAAAAAAATAACGCAAGAAAAAATCAATCATTTTTCTGGAAAATTAGCTTCATATGATCACAAAATCCCAAATATTGTTAAAAACTTAGAAGAAAAAATTTACTCAGACATCAATCATTTAGTAGATGAATTTAAATCGAAAATTAAAGTAGAAACTGATAAATTCAATTTAACTAATGAAATTTTCAAAAATGATTTCACTAAAATCAATGGGAATTTAGAAGAACTCGATATAAAAATAGAAGATACATTAAATACTTTAAGCAGTAATATTGATAATGAGAAATCTGAAAACTATGATCAGTTTATTTTTTTTAAGGATTCATATAATTCATTAAAAAGAGATTTCGATGATTTTAAAGACTCTACTAGTTTAAAAAGTACTGCTTTAGCATCAGAAATTTCATTTCAAATAGATGATTTAAACTCAGATTTTAGAAAGAAAACAGATTATTTTAATAGAGAAATAGAAAATACAAAAAATACTATTAGCAAAGATAACGATGATATAATTAAAAACTATAATGAAAAATTTGAAAATTTACAAACAACTATTTCCTCAATTACTTCACAAATTCATAAAGACTATAAGGATTTAAAATCTAACTTTGATCAAAAGGTTGTTAATCTAGAAGATATCTCAATTAAACAAATAAACTCTATTAAAAAAGAAATAAATGAAAATAAAAATAACAATAGCACAATAATTGAGTCTATTAAAGTTGATTTAGAAAAAATAATTAATCAAAAAAACCAAAGCTCTTTTGATAAAATCCATCAGGTGGATCAAAACATTCAAGATAAATTTGACATTTTTAGTAAAGAATTAGAATCTTACAGCCTATCATTATTTGCAGAACTCAAATCAGATTTAGAAAATTCTAAGATTAACTCAGATGACATAAACGAGAAAACAAATTCCTCAATTCAAAATTTAAAAAAAGAAATAAATGATAGTAAAAAAAATCTTTTTTCAGAAGTTTTTAAAAGAAATGATGAGTTGAGGGATGCTTTTACTAAAAATCTTGAAGAGATGAATATAAAATTCACTAAATCATTTTCTGAAATAAAAAATACATACGAATTAAAGATTAATCATTTTATTAATAAACTTGATGCAAAAATTTTAAAGAATAGTGAATCTAATGAGCAAAAAATTCATAAATTATTTCAAAGCATTTCAGAATTAAAAATTTCTATAGATGACAAGTTTTCAGTAATAAATAATAGCATATCTAACACAAATAATAATATCAGAGATTATAAAAAAGAATTTATTGATAACCAAAAAGTACTAGAGAATAAATTTTCAGAAGAGCAAAAAAATATTATTGGAGTTCTCAAAGATAAATATAAGATATTAAAAAGTAAAATTTGGGAAGAATTTTCATCATTTAAAGATTCTGATAATAAAAATTTAGAACAAATTAGTAAAATAGAAAAATTAATGGTCACTTTACCAATACTTCAAAAAAATATTAAAACTCAATTAAATAATGAAAATAATGGTTTAAGTCTAAAACTTAATAAGGAAATATCTAAACTAAACAATTTAATAAATAATTTGGACAGTAGAATACTTAGTGAATCAGAATTAATTGAAATATTTCAGAATCATAATCTCAATGTTAATATTTCACAAAACAAGAAACTTTTATCAAAAGTAAAGAAGGAGTATGAAACTCAAAAATTAAATAATAAAAAAAGTTTCAGTTTATCAAGAATAGTGTCATCGATGATTCTAATAATTTCAGTGGTTTCAATTTTTAAAATTTTTTCTTAATTTAGTTGCTCTAATATTAATATATGAGATTAATGATTAGTTTTTTTTAATATCAGTAGTGTAATATTTTTGTACTATTATAAATTTTATAATTATTTTTAATTCTCATATTTTAAAAAAATATTTTTATAAAAACTTTTTTTATATTTTAGGAAATCTGGATAACAATCTAATATTAAATGAACTTTTCTTTTTTTTATTTGTTTTTAATTTAAGATTATAAAAAATACAATTATTAGTGAATCATTAATTTTTTTCAATTTCAAAAAAATTAAAAAAGGTCAATTAAAAAAAATTAAAAAATTATAAAAATTTTTATTGACCTTTAGATTGAAAAATCATCAATTGGTGTTCTGTCAATTTATAAATAACAAAATGTTGTGTTCCTCCAAAACTTATTTGGTATCAATATATTTTGTAAAATAATTAAATATATAAAGGTAATCGAGCAAAAAAATAAGGTATTATAATGAAAATCGATAGATTTAATACAATAAAAAATAATGATCCATATTCACTTATGAAATTTAAAACTACTGCTTCGGAAATAAGAAATCCTGATGGCAGTATTGTTTTTTCTCAAACTAACGTTGAAGTTCCCGAAAATTGGAGTCAAGTTGCGGCGGATGTGCTTGCGCAAAAATATTTTAGAAAAGCAGGTGTAGCAAAATATTTAAAAAAGGTACCCGAAGAGAGTTTACCTGAATTTTTATGGAGATCTGTCCCCGATGAGAAGAAATTGTCGAATATAAATTTAGAAGATAGATTTGCTGGTGAGAAGTCTTGTAAGGAAGTTTTTAATAGAATTGCTGGTGCTTGGGCATATTGGGGTTGGAAAGGTGGATATTTTGATTCTGAAAAAGATGCTAAGGCTTATTATGATGAAATGAGATTTATCTTGGCAAATCAACAAGGTGCTCCAAATTCACCCCAATGGTTTAATACAGGGTTACATTGGGCTTACGGTATTGATGGGCCAAGTCAAGGACATTATTACGTAAATTTTCAAGATGAGAAGCTTGTAAAATCAGAATCGGCTTACGAACATCCTCAACCTCACGCTTGTTTTATTCAATCAGTTAAAGATGACTTAGTTAATGAAAATGGAATTATGGATCTTTGGACTAGAGAAGCTAGATTATTTAAGTACGGGTCAGGGACAGGAACAAACTTTTCTAATTTAAGGGGATTTAATGAACCTTTAGCGGGTGGGGGATTTTCTTCAGGAATGATGTCATTTTTAAAAATTGGAGATAGGGCAGCTGGTGCAATAAAATCAGGTGGTACAACAAGACGTGCTGCCAAGATGGTTATTTGTGATATGGATCACCCTGATATTGAAGGGTTTATCAATTGGAAAGTTGTCGAAGAACAAAAAGTAGCTGCTCTAGTGGCAGGTTCTAAACTACACGAAGAAAAATTAAATAACATTTTTAATGCAATCAATAATTGGGATGGCTTAGAGCAAGATGCACATGATACAAAGAAAAATATAAATCTTCATAAAAGTATAGCTGATGCAAAAAAATCTATGATACCTGAAAGTTATATCCAAAGAACTTTGCAGTATTCAAAACAAGGTTACAATTCTATTGAGTTCCCAACTTATGATGTGGATTGGGATTCAGAAGCTTATTTAACTGTTTCAGGTCAGAACTCAAATAATTCCGTAAGGGTTACTAATGATTTTTTAGAAGCTGTAAAAAATAATCAAGATTGGAATTTAATTAATAGAACAAATGGCGAAGTCTCTAAAACTATTAAGGCCTGTGATTTGTGGGAAAACGTAGGTCATGCTGCATGGGCATGTGCAGATCCTGGAATACAATTTCATGATACAATTAACTCGTGGCATACATGTCCTAATAATGGTGAAATAAGAGCATCAAATCCTTGCTCAGAGTATATGTTTCTAGACGACACAGCATGTAACTTGGCCTCAATGAATTTACTTACGTTCCTAGAAGATGGGAAATTCAATGCGTCTTCATTTTGCTTTGCGACAAGACTATGGACAATTACCCTAGAAATTTCAGTAATGATGGCTCAATTCCCCTCTAAGGAAATAGCTCAGAGATCATATGATTATAGAACCTTAGGGTTAGGTTATGCTAATATTGGAGGCCTTTTTATGAATATGGGCTTGGGTTATGATAGTATTGAGGCGAGGGCTTTGTGTGGTGCAATAACATCAATTATGACTGGTATATCTTATAAAACTTCTGCAGAAATGGCTAAAGAATTAGGAACTTTCCCAGGTTATAAAAATAATAATAAGGAAATGTTGCGTGTAATTAGGAACCATAAAATTGCAGCAAATGGTAAGGATTTAGGTTATGAGAATCTTCCAGTTAAACCAATTCCATTAGACTTAAAGAATTGTCCAGACCAAACTTTAACTGCTTTATCTAAAAGAGTCTGGGATGAAACTCTTAAAATTGGTGAAAAATTTGGATTTAGAAATGCACAAGTGACAGTCATAGCACCAACTGGGACAATAGGTTTAATAATGGATTGCGATACCACTGGTATAGAACCAGATTTTGCACTTGTTAAATTCAAGAAATTAGCTGGTGGTGGTTATTTTAAAATTATAAACCAATCGGTACCAAACGCATTGAAGAAACTTGGTTATAATAACAATGAAAGGCAGGAAATAATTGGATATGCTGTTGGGCATGGAACCCTAGGAAATGCTCCACATATTAATCATAGTTCACTAATTGGCCATGGTTTTGGTAAAGAAGAAATTAGTAAAATTGAAAATGCTTTACCTAGTAGTTTTGATATAAGATATGTTTTTAATCAATGGACACTAGGTGAAACCTTCTGTAAAGAAACGCTTGGTATACCTGTTACAAAACTGAATGACCCCAATTTTAGTCTTCTTCAACATCTGGGATTTAGACCTAATGAAATAGATGAAGCAAATACTTATGCTTGTGGGACTATGACAATTGAGGGTGCTCCATTGCTTTCAAAGGATCACTATGCAGTCTTTGATTGCGCAAACCCTTGTGGTAAAACTGGTAAAAGATTTCTATCAGTCGAAAGTCATATTTATATGATGGCTGCAGCCCAAAGTTTTATATCTGGAGCAATTTCTAAGACTATTAATATGCCAGCCTCGGCAAGTATAGAAGATTGTAAAAAAGCTTATGAATTAAGTTGGTCTTTAGGAGTTAAAGCGAATGCTTTGTATAGAGATGGATCAAAGCTTTCACAACCACTTTCATCAAGTTTAATTGATGAAGACGAAAATACTTACACTAGAAATGACCTCTCTAAAAATGAAATATTAGCGGAGAAAATAATTGAAAAAATAGTTTATAAAGAAGCACTTAAAGAAAGAAATAAACTTCCTGAGAGAAGGAAGGGATATACCCAAAAAGCAATTGTTGGCGGTCATAAAGTATATTTGAGAACTGGTGAATATACTGATGGTAAGTTGGGTGAAATATTTATTGATATGCATAAAGAGGGTGCTGCTTTTAGAGCAATGATGAATAACTTTGCAATAGCGGTTTCTGTAGGCTTGCAATACGGTGTTCCACTTGAAGAATATGTAGAAGCGTTTACATTCACAAGATTTGAGCCGGCTGGAATGGTTCAAGGTAATGATAGTATTAAAAGTGCTACCTCAATTATTGATTATATATTTAGAGAATTAGCTATATCTTATTTAGATAGAACTGACTTAGCCCATGTAAAACCTATTGGAGAAGTATTTGATGATTTAGTTGGATCTGAAACAAATAACGATAACTTCGGTGTTGAAAAAGAACAAATTAAATCTTCTAATTCTGATGAAAACATTGAATTCATTAAGAAAGTTACTTCAACTGGGTATCTTAGGAAAAGATTACCAAAGGAGTTAATTGATGAACCTAAAGAGTTAATCCCACAAAAAAATACAAATAAGACTGATTTTTTTTCTGAAGAGATACCTAATATAAACACAAAAGACAATTTTGATAATAAAATGCAAAATGCAGAAATAATAGTAGATGAGAGACAAATTGCAAAACTAAAAGGTTTTGAAGGAGATCCTTGTAATGAGTGCGGAAGCTTCACTCTAGTAAGAAATGGTACATGTTTAAAATGTAATAACTGTGGAAGTACTACTGGCTGCAGTTAGCAAATCAAATTAATATTTACAAAATGTTTGGGATAAGATTTTATAAAATTCTTATCCCCTTGAAAGTGCTGCAACACCGGTTCTTGCGACTTCTTCGAGACCTAAGGGAACCATAAGATCTGCAAATGCATCAATTTTTTCTGGTGTCCCCGTTAGTTCAAATGTAAAACTAACTAAAGTGCTATCAACTACTTTAGCTCTAAAAACATCTGCTAATCTTAATGATTCAACTCTTTTTTCACCTTTAGCAAATACTTTAAAAAGAGCAAGCTCTCTTTCCACAGAAGCACCTTCAACTGTTAAGTCATGAACGTCATGAACAGGTATCATTCTATCTAGTTGAGCTTTAATTTGTTCTATAACAGAGGGAGTGCCTAAAGTGACTATTGTTATACGCGATAAATTACCAGTGTGGTCAACTTCAGCAACTGTTAGACTATCAATATTATAACCTCTTCCAGAAAAAAGACCAATAACTCTTGCTAAAACACCAGATTCATTATCAACTAAGATTGCAAGTGTATGTCTTTCAAATTTATCATCTTTTGGATTTCTTAAGTTATAAGCGCTTTTTTTGGAAACACCCTTTTTTAAAAATAATTTTTGCACCACTCGTTCTTTCTTTTTTTAAACTAATACAGCACCTGATTTACTAATTTCTTGTTCTGGTTCTTCAGCATTTAATATCATTTCATTATGTGCTTTCCCAGAAGGAATCATTGGAAAACAATTTTCGTGTTTTTCAACTAAACAATCAAAAATTACAGGCCCGTCATAATCTATCATTTCTTGAATTGCATCATCAAGTTTGTTTGGATCATTACAACATATTCCTTTTATTCCATATGCTTCTGCAAGCTTAACAAAATCTGGTAAAGCATCAGACCAACTGTGTGAATATCTTCCACCATGTAATAATTCCTGCCATTG
>MDSV01080681.1_pt1 | contig 12985 bp, 16 predicted proteins | sample 810851 | NCBI WGS metagenome assembly MDSV01 (sample SAMN05326640, study PRJNA326480) | marine metagenome | isolation source: seawater | place: Atlantic Ocean: North East | collected 2012 | reverse complement strand
TTTAGCTTGCGTTTTTAATATTAATTTGGCATTTATGCGCTTTAAATCATGACTAATTATTTAGAATTACTTTACTTAATAGCTTTTATCGGTGTTTTGGCCGTAGCTTACAGTTATTTACTATCCGGACAAATAATTTCATCAAGCGCTGGTAATTCAAGAATGCAAGAAATTGCTGAAGCAATTCAAATTGGTGCAAAAGCTTATTTAAATAGGCAGTATAAAACAATTGCTATCGTCGGAATTATTGTCTTAGCGATTGTAACTTATTTTTTTAGCTATCTTGTAGGAGTAGGATATTTTATAGGAGCTTTTCTATCAGGTGTTGCTGGATATGTTGGAATGTTAATCTCTGTTAAGGCCAATGTGCGAACAGCTGAAGCATCAAGACAAAGTCTTCAATCAGGTTTAACAATTGCTTTTAAATCAGGCGCTATTACAGGTTTATTAGTAGCTGGTCTAGCTTTATTAGCAATTACTTTTTATTATATAGTTCTAATTAATTTAAAAGTTGATAATAGAGAAATCATAAACGCGTTGGTAGCTCTTGGTTTTGGAGCCTCTCTAATTTCAATTTTTGCTAGATTAGGTGGAGGAATATTTACTAAAGGTGCTGATGTAGGCGCAGATTTAGTAGGAAAAGTTGAAGCAGGGATCCCAGAAGATGACCCAAGAAATCCAGCTGTTATTGCTGATAACGTTGGAGATAATGTAGGTGACTGTGCCGGAATGGCAGCTGACTTATTTGAAACTTACGCAGTAACTATTGTGGCGACAATGGTTTTGTCTTCAATTTTTTTTCCCTCAGATTTTAATTTAATGATCTATCCACTAGCTATAGGTGGTGCTTGTATATTAACATCAATTATAGGGACATGGTTTGTAAAACTAGGAAAGAGCAAAAATATAATGGGAGCATTATATAAAGGATTTATAGTTACCGCTCTTACATCTCTATTAATATTATATCCAGTTACTGACTCAGTAGTTGGACTTGATAGATCTTATTCAAATAGTGGAAAAAATTTCGATGGAATGGACTTATATATTTGTGGAGTAGTGGGTTTTATAATTACTGGTTTATTAATTTGGATTACTGAATATTACACCGGCACAAACTACAGACCAGTTAAATCGGTCGCTCAGTCTTCAACCACAGGACATGGAACAAATGTTATTCAAGGTTTAGCAATTTCTATGGAGGCCACTGCAGTTCCAGCTTTAATAATTGTAGCTGGAATATTATATACAAATAGTTTAGCTGGTTTGTATGGTATCGCAATAGCAGTTACTGCAATGCTGGCACTTACTGGAATGGTTGTAGCTTTAGACGCGTATGGACCTGTTACAGATAATGCTGGTGGAATTGCTGAAATGTCTAAATTGCCTAAAAGTGTTAGAAAGACTACCGATGCATTAGATGCAGTTGGAAATACTACAAAAGCAGTAACAAAAGGATACGCTATTGGTTCAGCAGGATTAGGAGCATTAGTTTTATTTGCAGCTTACACAGAGGATATTAAATATTTTTCTACTGTTAAAGGTTCAGCTTTAGAAGGTGTCATAGTTACATTCGATTTATCAAATCCATTTGTTGTAGCAGGTTTACTTATAGGTGGAATGTTGCCATATCTGTTTGGGTCAATGGGCATGCAAGCAGTAGGTAGAGCAGGTGGCGCTGTTGTAGTAGAAGTTAGAAGACAATTTAAAAAAATACCTGGTATCATGAGGGGTAAAAGAAAACCTGATTATGGTAAATTAGTTGATTTATTAACTAAAGCAGCAATTAAAGAAATGATTGTACCATCACTTTTACCTGTACTATCTCCTGTGGTTCTTTATTTTATTATTCTTAAAATTGGTGGAATAGAAGCTGCACTTTCTTCATTAGGCGCGATGTTATTAGGTGTTATTATAACTGGTCTTTTTGTTGCAGTATCAATGACAGCTGGTGGTGGAGCATGGGATAATGCAAAAAAATTTATTGAAGATGGTAATTTTGGTGGTAAAGGATCTGATGCTCATAAATCAGCAGTTACAGGAGATACAGTTGGTGATCCATATAAAGATACGGCAGGGCCAGCAGTAAACCCAATGATTAAGATAACTAATATTGTCGCTTTATTGTTATTAGCAGTAATTGCACACTAATTATCTTTTACCGTACATTTTGTTTTTTAAACTTGATAAAAATTTTTGAACAAAACTTTTTTGGGAAAGTTTATTTTCTGTAAAATCTTTTGAAAAAGCAATTTTATTTTTAGAGTCTTTTCCAACTAATTGTTTGCTTTTTAAGATTCCATATTTGTTAAATTTAAGTAATAAAACATTGTTAGTTTTTAGTACGTTTTGCCCTAGTTTGTGAAATTCACCTTTTGTTAAAACTCGTTCAAAATAAATCCATTCATATTTATTTTCAATTGAAATAGTGTGAGGCTGACCTATAATTTTTATTACATCATTAATATTTGACTTATTTATTTCTAATGTCGCCGACCTATTTGCTAGATTCACTATTCCGTGTGTCTGATATGGTTCTTGTAATTTACATGCATTTAAAATAAATAAAATAATAATAAATATTAATTTTTTATGGAAATCGTTAAAAATAATCATAATGAAGATTTGTATAATATTATTTTAGGCTTATCTAGAAATATTTTTTTTTATAAAATAAACAAATTACCAGATACATTTGAAACAAGAATTTATCTAATGTTTTTTCACTTTTGTATTTTATTGATCATATTTAGAAAAAAAGGGGAAAAATTCGATCAAAATCAGTACGATAAATTTTTCAATAAAATTGAATATAATCTAAGGGAATTGGGTTTTGGAGATGTTTCAGTAAATTCTAAAATGAAAGATTTTAATAAAATCTTATATGATATTTTACTGAAAATTGAATTAAAAAATAGTGATAATCCGAAAGCTTTTAGTCTTAATTCCAACTTAGTATTAAAATACTTTAATACACTAAGTAAAAAAAAAGAAAGTAATTATGATCAATTTGAGGCATATTTTGTTAAGTTTTATAATTTTTGTTTTGATCAAACTTGTAAAAATATGTTAAAAGAACTTAAAAATTTTAATTAATAACTATGGCTGTACCTAAAAGAAAAACCTCTATTTCAAGAAAAAAAATGAGAAGATCGCATCATAGATTATCCTCTACAAATGTTGTAGAAGATAAAAAAAGTGGTGAGTACAAACTTTCACATCACATAGATTTAAAATCTGGTTATTACAACGGTAAAAAAATACTAGATATTTAGTATTCAATATATGTTAAAAAAAATTTCTATTGCTATTGATGCAATGGGTGGCGACAACTCACCTGATAAAACTATAGAAGGAATTAAAATTTTTTTAGATAAAAATACTAACGACGATTTTATTTTAAATATTTTTGGAAAAGAGTTGCAAATAAAAGAAAAAATTAAAAAATATAAAATTTCATCTAATAATATTAATATAATAAATTCTGAAACTGTTGTTTCTGATGAAGAAACCCCATTAACAGCTGTTAAAAATTCAAAAAATACAAGTATGTGGAACTGCATAAATCACCAGCTTGATGGTCACTCACACATAAGCCTCTCAGCTGGAAATACTGGTGTTTTACTCGTTATATCAAGAATGATTTTAAAAATGATGAATGAATTAAATAAACCAGCATTAGCAGGATTATGGCCAAACAAAAATGGGATGAATGTAGTTTTAGATCTAGGTGCAAATATAGATTGCAATGATCAAAATTTAGTTGATTTTGCAGAACTTGGTTCTGCATTATTTAAATCTTTATATCCAAATGAGAAACCTAAAGTATCTTTATTAAATGTCGGCTCTGAGGAAATAAAAGGAACTGAAATTTTAAAGAATGCATCAAAAAGATTACGTGAATTATCAAATGATGATAATTTTATTTATAAAGGATATATTGAAGGAAATAATATAATGAGTGGTGACTCAAACGTTATTGTAACAGATGGTTTCACAGGCAATATAGCTTTAAAAACAGCCGAAGGTACTGCTAAATTTATTACAAAAAGTCTTAAAGAATCTCTTACTGAAAATTTCATCACAAAAATTTCTTTATTATTTTCATATTTCTCACTTAAAAAATTTAAAGACAAATTAGATCCAAGAAAATACAATGGTGCAATTTTTTTAGGTTTAAATGGACCAGTTGTAAAAAGTCACGGTGGAATTGACTCGGTTGGGTTTTATCATTCAATTGATTTGTGTTATAAAATAGTTAAAGGAGATTTAATGACACAAGTAAAAAAAAACCTTAAACATTCAAAAATTGCTTAAAAAAAACTTAAAAAAAATTGATATTGCAGAACATTTAAGTATTTCGACAGGTTTTTCTTTAAGATTGTCCAAAAAATTGATCGATGACCTGATTATTCTTTTAGTTAAAAATATAAAAAGTGGAAAATTAAATATTAAAAATTTAGGGTCTTTTAAATTAGTTTTTAAAAAAAAACGAGTTGGTAGAAATCCTAAAACTAAAGAGGAACATATAATTTCTGCAAGAAATGTAGTTTCTTTTTCTCCATCAAGATCAGTGTATTCAGAAATTAATAAAATTCATGAGTAAATTTATTGGAATTTCTCAAGTCTCAAAATTATTGAATTTAATTCATCCTGCAACGAAAAAACCATTAAATCATATATTAAGATATTGGGAAAAAGAATTTAATGAAATAAAACCTAAAAAAATTAATAATCGCAGATATTACTCTGCACAACAAGTGGAAATTATCAAAACGTTAAAATTTCTACTTAAAGATAAAGGTATGACTATTTCTGGTGTAAAAAATCTATTAAATTTAAAAATAAATAAACTTGACGAAATCAACACACATAGTTTAAAAGCTGACTATTATAAAAATATTTTAAAACTTAAAAGTAAAATATTATTAAAAAAGATCTATAAATTAAAAAAATATGGCAAAAAAAACTCATCTTAAAGTTCGAATGGTTCCCGAAAGCAATCCGGATAGTAAGTTTATTTATTATGCAAAGAAACCTACTAAAGGTGAAAAAGTTAAAAATAAATTAAAATTAAAAAAATATAATCCAAATACACGTAAACACGAGTATTTTGTAGAAAAGAAATTACCTCCTCACAGTAAGTAATTATTTCTTTTTAAAATTTCTAAATTCATAATCAATAAAAGCCCCTATCATCGACTTCCAAATTTTATTAGTAATCTTAGGGTCAATTTTTTCTTTTTTAGATTTAATACGTATATTTTTAAGAATTATTTTTATTCTTCTTTTATCGATTATATCTTTCTTAAATTTTTTATTCTTTAAAACAATATTTACTAATTTTGTTCTTTTTTTTAAAATTTTCAGAAATTTATTGTCTAATTTATCTAATTCTTTTCTTATTTTAAGTATTTTTTTATTTATCATAGCGACAAAATTTAAATTTAAGATTAATCATTAAAATATATATTACAATATATGTTTTTAAACGAGAAAAAAATTAATAGTCTTTTTTTAAAATGGTTAAATTTATCTTTAATCTTAGTCTTTTCAATAATTATTATTGGTGGTTTGACAAGATTAACAAATTCAGGTCTTTCAATTACAGAATGGGAATTATTTAAAGGTATTCTTTTTCCATTGAATGAAAATACTTGGAATGCATATTTTGATCAATATAAAAAAATTCCCCAATACAAATTAATAAATCCAAATATGAATTTAGAAGAGTTTAAAATTATATTTTATTGGGAATATATACATAGATTAATAGCTAGATTAATTGGATTATTTTTTTTAATACCATTAATTTATTTCTATTTTTCAAAAAAAATAAATCAAAATTATTTAAATATATGTTATTTAATTTTTTTTTTAATAATTTTGCAAGGTATTATTGGTTGGTTAATGGTTAAAAGTGGTTTGATCCACGATGTAACAGTAAGTCATTATAGACTTTCGTTACATTTAATTTTAGCAATAATTATAATTTCAATTATATTTTGGCTTAAAAGGAATATTACTTTTAAAAAAAATAAAAAATTTTTTAATTTTTCTATTGAATATTTGCCATTTCAATTTCTTTTATTGCTTATTTATGTGCAAATAATTATTGGTGCTTTTGTATCTGGTTTAGATGCGGGAAAAATTTATCAAACTTGGCCTTTAATGGGCAGTACGTATGTGCCTAATGATTTAGTTCTTAATAGTTTTATGAATTTGTTTTCATTTAATAATCATTCCTTAGTTCAATTTTATCATCGTAATTTAGCATATTTTCTAGTTTCATATGTTATTGTACTAACCATATACATTTACAAAAAAAAATTAATGACACTTTACAAACCTTTAAAAATACTAATTTTATTTTTATTTTTACAAGCATTGCTGGGAATATTCACTTTGATGAGTAATCTCAATATCTATCTGGCATCAATACATCAAATTACAAGCGTGTTGCTAGTTTTTAGCGCATTAAATCTTTATTATTTAAAAGCTAAATAAATTGACTTTTTTTCACATTCTTTGTATTTAAAGCGACATAAAATGACACCATTTATAAAAAAGAAAGATATTAAACAAGACTGGTACATTATTAATGCTCAAAATGCTGTTGTTGGTAGATTAGCAGCTTATATCTCTAAAGTGCTTAGAGGAAAAAATAAGCCTAAGTACAATCCTCATATAGATAATGGAGATTTTGTAGTTGTAACAAATATCGACAAAATCAAATTTACTGGAAAAAAACTTACTAATAAAAAATATTATAAACATACCGGTCATCCTGGGGGCATTAAAGAAGCCACGCCTTCTTTTTTAAAAGAAAAAAATAAAACACATGAAATTTTAAAATTAGCTGTAAAAAGAATGTTACCTGGTGGTCCATTAGCAAAAAAACAGCTTACTAAACTAAAACTTTATAATGGTGATAAACATCCTCACGAAGTACAAAAACCAAAAGTTATCGAATTTGAGAAGCTTCATAAAAAGAATATTGCAAAATAATGGAACAGAATAATCAGATAGTGTCAAAACCAAAAAAAATTAAATTAAATTTTAAAGACAGTAAATATGCCACTGGGAGAAGAAAAAGATCTATTGCTAAAGTTTGGGTTAAGAAAGGTTCAGGTAATATTCATGTTAATGGATTAAAAATGAACGAATATTTTAAAAGACCAGTACATCAAATAATTGTAACAAGACCTCTGGAAATTTCTGACGTTGCAACAAACTACGATGTCAAATGTTCTGTTAAGGGAGGTGGTCTATCTGGGCAAGCTGGTGCAATAATTCTTGGAATATCTAAGGCACTAATATCACATGATGAGAACTTGAAGAAAAATTTAAAAAAAGACAAACTTACCACCAGAGACTCTAGAGTTGTTGAACGTAAAAAGTACGGTCATAGAAAAGCAAGAAGAAGCTTTCAATTTTCTAAAAGATAAACATTTAAATTTAACTATTAATAAGGACGATGATATAAGAAATTATGTCTATATATAATAAAATAAATGTAGCTGTGGTAGGTGCAACTGGGTACACAGGCCTGGATCTGATTTTAATGTTAACAAAACATCCAAAAATATCCATTAAGTATTTATGTGCTACTAAAAATTTAGGTAAAAAAATTACTTTTTTTGATCAAAGAATAAAAAAAAAATTACCAAAAATTTCATCTATCAAAAATATAGATTGGAATAAAATAGATCTTATTTTTCTTTCGTTGCCTAATGGTGAAGCTCAAAAATTCATTAAAAAAACCTATTTCAAAAATACTGAAATGAAATTCATAGATCTTTCAGCAGATTTTAGAATTACTAATGTTAAAACTTATGAAAAAAATTATAAAATTAAACACAAGGCAAAAAAATTAATAAAAGACTCTATTTATTTAATTCCAGAATTGAATAAAATAATTAAAAAAAATATAAGAATTATTTCGAATCCAGGTTGTTACCCAACATCAATACAAATTCCTCTAGTTCCATTAATTAAAGATAACCTAATAAAAATAAATGAAATAACAATTGATTCAAAGTCTGGTTACTCAGGCGCTGGTAAAAATTTAGAAAAAAAATTTTCTCATAATAATTTATATTCATCAATATATGCGTATAGTACTAAAAATCATAGACATGTTTGTGAGATCGATCAAGAATTGTTTAGATTAACAAATAAAAAAATTAAATATTCATTTAACCCTTACTTGCTTCCAACATTCAGAGGAATTTTATCATCTATTTATGTACAAACTAAAAAAGGGAAATCAGGTAATAACTTGAGAAAATCTTTGATTAATTATTATAAAAAAGAAAAATTTATCAAAATTTTGAAATTAAACTCACAATTGGGTACAGGCAATGTGTTAAATACTAATAATTGTGAAATATCAATTTGTGAAACTAGAATAAAAAATAAATATATAATATTTTCTGCAATTGATAATCTTGTCAAAGGAGCTTCTGGACAAGCAATACAAAATATGAATCTATTGTATAAATTTCCAGAACATATGGGCTTGAGATGAAATCTTTTTTATCCCTTATAATGCTTTTTATACTAGTCTCCTGTAGCAAACCTAAGACTGTATTAATTTGTGGCGATCACATTTGCGTTAACAAAGCTGAAGCAGAACAATATTTTGAAGAAAATTTAACAATAGAAGTTAAGATTATTGATAAAAAAGAAAAAAATAAAATTGATTTAGTTGAACTAAATTTAAGAGAAAATCAAAATGGAAAAAAAAGAATTAGTTTATTATCTAAAAATCAGACAACTAAAAATATAAAAACTTTATCAAATAATGAAATTTCTGATATTAAAAAAAATATAAAAAAGAAAAAAAAAGAAAAAAAAATAACTAAAAAAGTAATAACAAATGATAAGAAGATAAATGAGACTTATAAGATTAAAAAAAATGTGAATAACAAACGAGATGATATTGTTGATGTTTGTACAATTTTGCAAAAATGTAGTATTGATGAAATATCAAAATATTTAATTGAGCTTGGAAAAAATAAAAAATTTCCTGATATAACAATAAGGCAGTAATTAATTAATGAGAAAATTAAACATCGCAATAGTTGGCTTAGGAAATATTGGTAGTTATCTATATAAGTATTTAAATGATAACAAAAAAATTTTAACTGAAAAAAATAATTGCTTGCCTATTGTCAAATACGTATCGGCAAAAAATAAAAATCGAAAGAGAAAAATTAAGATAAATAAAAATCAATGGCTTAATAACTACTTAGATGCAACTAAGTTTACTGACGTAGATTTAATAATAGAATTGATCGGTGGAGCTGAAGGTCCCGCAAAAAAATTAGTTTTTAATGCTCTTAAAAATGGAAAACACGTAGTTACAGCTAATAAAGCTTTAATTGCAAAATATGGTGATCAATTAGCAAAAATCGCAGAAACAAATAAAGTAAACCTTGAATTTGAAGCATCTGTATGCGGCGGGGTACCTATAATTAGATCTTTAAAAGAGGGGTTAATTGCAAACAAGATTTCTAAAATTTATGGGATTTTAAACGGTACGTCTAATTATATTTTATCATCCATGGATAAATTAGATAAAAATTTAGAAGTAGTTTTGAAAAATGCCAAAAAATTGGGTTATGCTGAGTCTGATCCAAGTGCTGATATAAATGGTGATGATGTATCTTCAAAATTAAAGATATTGTCCTCCCTTTGTTTTAACTCTTTTTTAAATAATAATATTTATGTTGAGGGTATAAAAAATATAGACAAAACTGATATCAATAATGCTAATAAACTGGGATATAAAATTAAATTATTAGGTTTTGCAGAACTTTTTAATAATAAGATTTATCAAAGGGTACACCCAACATTAATAAAAAAAGACTCTTATGTTGCTAGTATAGATGGAGTACTTAACGCAGTCATTGTAGAAGGTAGACCTGTTGGGCAAAGCACCATTCAAGGAGAAGGTGCAGGACCTGAGGCTACAACTTCAGCTCTTATATCTGATATATCTTCTGTATTAAGAGGTAACATAAAATTTCCTTTTTCAATATCAAATAAAAAAAGGAAAAAGCTTAAGTTTGAAAAAATAGATGAAAGATTTTTTTCTGCTTATTTACGCTTTGAAGTGATCGATAAACCAGGTGTACTATCTAATATAACAAACACTTTTTCAAAATATAAAGTATCAATTAAAAGATTAGTTCAAAACCCTGAAAAAAATAAAAAATTGTCTTCTATAATAATTATTTCCCATGATGCTAAAGATATGCATCTAAATAAAATAATTAAAGAAATTTCGAAGAAAAATTATATTAAAAAAAAACCAAAACTAATTAGAATAGATAATAATTAGATGTCGATTGACAGTAAATTTTTAGATTTATTCACAAAAGTTACAGAAAAAGCTGCTATTGGGGCCTCTAAGTTTATTGGCAAGAAAGACAAAATAGCTGCTGATAAAGGTGCCGTTGATCCTATGAGAAGAGAGCTAAATAAGATTAATATGGAAGGAACTGTAGTAATAGGTGAGGGTGAAATGGATGAAGCTCCAATGTTATACATAGGAGAAAAACTTGGCACGCTTAATGGTCCAAAATTTGACATTGCTGTAGATCCTTTAGAAGGAACAAAATTCACAGCAAATGGTGAACCGAATGCATTTTCTGTTTTGGCTATATCTGAAAAAGGAGGTTTATTATCAGCACCAGACACATATATGGAAAAAATAGTAATAGGATCTAATTTACCAAAAAATTTATTAGATATAGACAATGGAGTTGAAAAAAATTTAAAATTACTTGCTGATGTAAAAAACAAAAAATTATCTGAATTAAATGCTTGTGTATTAAAAAGACCAAGACATGAAAAAATTGTTAAAGAATTGTCTAAAATGAATGTAAAGATAAATTATATTACTGACGGAGATATTGCAGGTGCACTAAGTGTAATAGGAGATAATCCAAAAAATGATATTTATTATGGCACCGGTGGTGCACCTGAAGGAGTCGTTGTAGCAGCAGCTCTCTCTTGCTATGGAGGTCAAATTCAAGGTCGATTAGTATTAAATGATGAGGAAAAAGTTAGAGCTAAAAAACTTGGTATTAAAGATTTTAATAAAAAATATAATATTGACGATATGGTGAAAGGAGATGTAATTTTTTGCGCAACAGGTGTTACAACTGGAGATTTAGCAAAAGGCGTTAAGGATTTAGGCAATGAATTTGAGGTTAATACTTTTGTACTTCATAAAAGTCAAAAAATTATTAAATCAGTAGTAAATATTTACAATAAATGAATTCGTTTTCGGTGAGTGGTAAAACTTGGGTATTAAAAAAATACAATCAAGAAAACATAAATTTTCTAAAGGAAAATTTTTCATTAGATGAAATTACATCGAAATTACTCTCGATAAGAGAAATTAAAAAAGAAGAAATAAGTTCTTTTTTAAATCCATCAATTAAGAATTTCTTACCAAATCCTTACAAAATAACTGATATGGAAAAATCTGCATTAAGAATTACTAAAGCGATATATGAAAAAGAGAAGTTAGGAATATTTGGCGATTATGATGTTGACGGTGCTACCTCCACAGCTCTATTAGGAAATTATTTTTCACAATTAAATTTGATTTATGAAACTTACATACCTGACCGTAAAAAAGAAGGTTACGGCCCATCTATAAAAAGTTTTAAAGAGTTAATAGATAAGAAAGTAAAAGTAATTTTTACTGTAGATTGTGGAACTCTTTCATTTGAAGCAATAAATTTTGCAAAAGAAAATAATGTAGATGTTATCGTTTTAGATCATCATCAATCTGAAGTTAAATTACCTAATGCATTTTCAGTAGTTAATCCAAATCGATTGGATGATAAATCTAATTTACAATATTTATGTGCAGCGGGTGTTTCTTTTATGTTTTTGGTGTCTTTGAATAGAGAGCTAAGAAATAAAAATTGGTTTAAAGAAAATAATGTAAAAGAACCAAATTTAATAGAATATCTAGATTTAGTCTCATTAGGCACAGTATGTGATGTTGTTCCTTTAATTGGATTGAATAGAGCTATTGTAAAACAAGGTTTAAAAGTTTTTAAGTCTAAAAAAAATTTAGGATTAAAAACTTTATTAGATATTTGTAAAATTGAAGCTAGTCCATCAATCTATCACTTAGGATACTTACTTGGACCTAGAATAAATGCTGGTGGAAGAGTGGGTAAATGCTCTCATGGAGCAAATTTATTATTAAATAAAGATCCAAAATATTCTTTCAAACTTGCATCAGAATTAGATAAATTTAATAAAGAAAGACAAATGCTTGAAAAAGATCTTTTAAAAAAAATATTAATTGAAAGCAAAAATTCATCTGATGATCCTGTTTTAATCTTAAGTGGAAAAAATTGGCATGAGGGAGTTATTGGTATAGTTGCAGCTCGATTAAAAGATAAATTTAATAAACCAGTAATATTAATTTCTTTAGATGGCAATGTTGGAAAAGCATCTGCAAGATCAATAGTTGGTTTTGATATCGGTTCAGTGATCATTGCTGCAACACAAGCAAAAATTTTGTTAAAAGGCGGCGGTCATAAAATGGCAGGAGGTTTTTCAATTCAAATTAAAAACATAAATACCTTTAAAGATTTTGTTTTTAAAAAATTTAGAAGCGTAAATGAAGATTTAAAAACTGAAAGGCCATTATTGTTAGATAGCATAATTGCTCCATCAGCAGTTAATTTGGAATTTTATAATAAAGTTGAATTGTTGTCTCCTTTTGGCTCTGGAAATCCGGAACCAAAATTTATTATTGAGGATGTAAAAACAATTAATGGAAAAATTGTAGGTGAAAAACATGTTAAATCAATTTTAATTGGTAAGGATGGCTCTACTATAAAATCTATTGCCTTTAACGCAACAGAGAACGTCTTAGGAGCTTATCTCTTAAAAAAGAATAATAAATCATTTAATATTGCAGGAAAATTATCCCTAAATGAGTGGA
>MDSV01076191.1_pt1 | contig 12985 bp, 8 predicted proteins | sample 810851 | NCBI WGS metagenome assembly MDSV01 (sample SAMN05326640, study PRJNA326480) | marine metagenome | isolation source: seawater | place: Atlantic Ocean: North East | collected 2012 | reverse complement strand
TCCTAACCCACACTTCAGGGCTTCGCCCTGTCCTCCCCAAAAAACCGGCATGGCACGGTTATGACAAAGCAATAAAGCTAGGAATTTCGTTAGAACTTACTGAATTTCCAGGCAAGAAATTTCGTTATAGCGACATCAACTTCATCTTGTTAGGAGAAATAGTAAGGCGTGCCTCTGGAATGAAATTAGATAAATTTGCTAAGGAGAAAATTTTTCAACCATTAAAAATGCTTGATACAAATTTCAAACCTTCAAGGAGTCTTCTGAGTAGAATCACACCTACAACTCGTGAAGGAAATACTCTGATTCATGGTACAGTGCACGATCCCGCCGCAAGAGCCATGGGAGGCGTTGCCGGACACGCGGGACTATTTACGAGTGCACCAGATCTTGCCCGTTACTGCCGAATGATTATTGGTGGAGGAGAACTCGGAAACATAAGGGTTCTAAAAAAAGCATCAGTGGAGCTAATGACGCGGAATCACACTGCCAAAATAAGACAAAAAGTAAAACGCGGAATCGGATGGGACATTGACTCAGTTTTTTCTAGTCCGAGAGGAGAAGGATTTCCATTAGGTGTATCATTTGGACACACTGGGTGGACCGGTGGCTCGGTATGGATTCATCCAAAAAGTAAAAGTTTCCTGATCTTCCTTAGTAACCGCAATCATCCCTACGAAAGACGATCAATAAAACCACTCCGCTATGAATTGGGAACGTTATCGGGTAAAGCTCTTGGACTAAGAAAATGACTTATAGCCCAAGCGTTGATGATAATAAATCTCATCGGTTAATTGCCGCAGCTCAATCTTTCCGCAAGCTTATCAGGTAATCCAGCACTAATAATCTTGTCCTGGGCAGACTTGATATCGTATTCAACCCTACGGTTAACAATGCGTTGCCCTCCAAGATCATAAATGCAATATGATGCTCTAGGATCTCCGTCACGAGGTTGTCCTACGCTCCCAACATTAATTAAATATTTTTTCCCATTCTCAACATCCAAAACCCGCCCTGGCAACTCCTCCACAGTGGATGTTTTCACATAAAATGCAGGGACATGGGTATGCCCTATGAAACATACAGGAGTGTACTGATAACCAAAACTCTCCAACGCGTGAAACTTGCTCGTTACGTATCCCCATCCTCCCGGCGAATCGAGCGTAGCATGCACAATAGTAAAATCTCTTACCTGACGGACCAACTTAAGATTCATAAGATAAGTCTTATCCTCCTGGTTCAAATTGTCCCGAGTCCAAGACATGGACTTTTCGGCAAGAGGATTTAATCCAATCAGTTCAGTGTCCGAAGAAACTACTTCATCATGATTGCCTTTAACAACTGGACAATCAAGACCTCTGACAGTTGCTAAACATTCTTGAGGATTTGCATTATAACCCACAATATCACCCATGCAGACAAAATGACTGCAATCGTGATCATTTGCATCCTCAAGAACTGCATTTAGCGCTTCAAGGTTAGCATGTATGTCACCAAAAATTGCAAATTTCATTTACTAGTAATCCAAAAGATTAGGAGATTTTATTATCATTGTCGAGTTACCCTAGACCAGATTATATGAGTATTTGTTCTTCAAACATCTGCACATCTCCTAAAAGACCACAAGCTATTATGCAATTCTTTAGTTCAAAGCAAATTCCACGAGCTTGACCGGTCCTAGCTAAGGACTTAGAAATTCTAAATGCTAAAGTTCATTTCTGTTGTCGGGTTCTTTGCTTTTGTTGTTACGCTATGCCCAGCCAATGCGAATGATCCACTGATAATCCCCGATACGGACGAGGGCGTCCCTGGCGCAGGACCACTACGCCGCACAGACTGGTTCCGCGGCGTTTGGCGCAAGCGAAGAGGCTCTTGGTTAGGGGAAAAGAGTGTCGCGCAAAAAGATTCAGTGGTTTTTTTAGGTGATTCAATCACTCAGGGCTGGGGAGATAATTTCAATGGTGCTTTTGGTAAACTTCGGGTCGCTAATCGTGGCATCAGCGGCGACACAAGCCGTGGTCTCCTTCTTCGAATCAAAAAAGATGTATTAGACCTTAATCCAAAAGCAGTGGTGATCATGATCGGGGCCAATGATCTCGCCGAAAAGGCAAATGGTGAAACTGTATTTGGCAATGTTAAATTAATTATTCAAGCCATAAAAAAACATGATATAAAAACTCCAATCATCTTATGTGAAACTTTCCCTTGCGCGCCAGATGCGTATCGCCCAGTCAATGAGATACGGAAAATTAATGCTCTCTATGAAAAGACTTGGAAAGATGATCCAACAGTTACTATCGCAAAGACATATTCGCTTTTTGCCGGGAAAGATGGCGCTTCTCTTCCTAAGTACATGCCTGACAGGGTACATCCTAATTTAGAGGGTTACAATTTATGGGCATCAGCAATGAGATCAATATTCTCAAAATTAAAATTGGGAGACTCATATCCTGATGCTTTAGCCTGGATCCAGTTTGACCGTTACGACAAACAAGCGGTTCTTTATAATGGCTTTTACATGTACTATGCTGACCGGAAGGATCCCTTAGAATTTTCAATCGAAATTCCTCCTAATCCATCTCATAAAATTGCTTTTCAGTGGGTAGCAAAACTGGGTTCAACACGATCCATGCTAGTCGAGCTAAATGGAAAAGAAATGGTAGTCAGCAACGCAGCCAGAGGTAATGGTAACCAAGCATTTTTTTGGAAGATTTTAAATGTTTCGGATTTTGGGATTAGTGAAATTGAAAAAGATAAGAACTATCAACTCAAAGTTCACTATCCAGATGATGCTGTTGATGATGCTGTTATCGCAGGTTTCAGGCTGATCAATAATGAATCACAGTTGCAAAGAAAAAAACTCAAAAGGACTAGGAGCAACGTAAACTTCATTTCTCCAGGTCGAATGTCTGATTCTGAGCAGAATAGTTTTCGCATAGATAAAGCTGAATCGAAATCTAGGGTAAAAAATGATTGGGTAGGAAAAAAGAAATTAGCTTTTAAGGAAATTAATAAAGATAAGTTTCTTTCAGCTGCTGTCCGTTTTGGAGATACCGTCATTAAGCATGGAACGGATAAGTATGGAGTAAAAAAAACTCCTATGTTTGTGCGATTTTTACATCGTAAGCTATTAAAATCTCCCGCTTCTCTTTGCTATCAACCACCTTCATTAGGAGGTCCATCCCATCCTGTGGAACAGACTCAATTCGATAGGTCTCAAAATTTACTAAGGACACTCGCTGGTCTTAGTCAGGCAACAGGAGATTCGCGTTATGCGAATGCTGCGGCAGAGGCTGTTACTTATATGTTTGAGGAATATGCAACGCTTGGGTCTGGATTGGTTATTTTTGGCAATCATATGACCATCGATTTGTATAATGATTGTTCCTACAGCGATGGCAGGTCAGGGGACATTTTTGAGCTCGGTTCTATTTTCCCTTTTTATGAATTTATGTATTCAGTTTCACCCGATAAAACTGAGAAATTTGTAAAAGGCTGCTGGGAAGCATTTGTCAGGGACTGGGATACCATGCATTACAATCGGCATGCCAGCTTTCACAAGAATGTGGATTTTGCAAAAACATGGGAACGTCCTTTGCTACCGGTTAAAGATCTCCCTGAAAAAATCGAAGTTCTAGGTTTCCTTGGAGTTGGTCTGGACCTCGCAATGGGAGGTTATTTTTTAGGCTGCCTACAGGATAGTTCAAAGCCTAGAGAATGGGCTAACCGCTATTATAATGTCCTGTCATATCATAGGGATCCAAAAACAAATATTTGGCCAATGCTCTTATATACCCCAAGTATTCGGCGTAACCTTGAAATTTACCGAGAAGTGTTTCCTGAGGCTAATGTCACTGAGCCTCGCGTCATAATATCAAGTTGGATCCACAGTATGCCTGCATTCTTTCTTGGAGCTTTGGCATCTATCGAATTGGGTAAAATATATAAGCATGAGGAGGAGGCAGTGGATCTGCATAATCGAATTGACGATTGGATAATGGGTTACCTTAAAGTTGCATATGATGGGGAGACTAATACTTTGAGAAGTATTATTCTTGATGGGACAGATGTGACTGATCACATTTTCGAAAAAGGTAAAACGCTACATGGCTGGGGGTCTAGGGAGGGAGATTCTTTTGCTGCTCAAATTCCAAGTGCTGGTTTCTTCACTGCCATTGCAAAAGCCTACCGCCTAGCTAATGATGAAAATCGTAAGTTTTATTGGAGATATTTGAGAAACTTATTCAGGGGGGCAGATTTTGGAGACATCGGAGAGGGACCGAATTCTCTGCCTAAATTTAATTATAAGGAAATCACTTTTGAGCCGGCTCACATTTTCTCTTTAGTAGACATTTACAGAGTTCATAAAAACCCTGAAGTTTTGAAATTCATTGAGCACTTAGGTACTAAATTGATAGAGTTAAGGCAAGACCCAGAGTCAGGCCTTTTTTCCCGCAATCCAGATTATAAAGATTCATATAGGACCAATAAAATTCACAAAGAATCTTGGGAGGGGATGACGATACGTGAACGAATGAGAAAGGAATTTGATTACGATCGCCCAAAAGTTGTAGCATTAGACGTCGTGGAGCCATTAGCTTTGCTGGCAATTTATGCTTGCCGAACTCAGCAGTTTGAAAAGATACCAAGGTGGCACTGCGGAGGGCAGTGGGGTAGTGATGGATCAGGGCATGTAATTAATGGTGACTTTGAAAGGTGGTTCGATGTTGAGAAACTTAAGGTCTATTATGAGAAGAACCGGTTAATGTTACGGCAGAAGGGATTTGAAGTGGGTGAGGGTTGGTTTCCAAGAGAGTAACAATTTATTGCCCTATGAGTGATCACAGTTTTATTTATCAGCCTACTTTTTTAAAGCCATTGAAGTTTTTATTTTCAATTATTTGTCTGCTTCAGTCGTCATTTTTGATGCTTATCGGTGAGCCAAATAGAGAGGTGGTAAAAGTACCAAATACGATTCCATTAGATCCAAATGATGCGATGCAACTAATTGATCTTCCTGAAGGTTTTTCATTAGAGCTCGTAGCTTCTGAGCCTCAAATAAGTGAACCAGTTGCTCTTACATGGGATGGGAACGGGAGAATGTATGTAGTAGAAATGCGCGGATACATGCAAAGCATAGATGGAGCCGGTGCAAAAGACCCAGTTGGTCGGATTAGTCTTTTGGAGGATACCAATGGCGATGGTAATTTTGATAAGCATGGTGTTTTTCTTGATAGTTTAGTTGAACCAAGGGCAGTTCTTTATGTTGGTAATGGTTTGCTCGTTGGCGAACCTTCAGATTTGTGGTATTGCCGAGATACCGATAATGACGGTAAATCGGATACTAAAGAAAAAGTCTATGATAAGTTTTCCTTACGAGAGAGTAACGTCGAGCATAAAGCTAACGGGCTAATTCTTGGAATTGATAATTGGGTATATGTTTCTCAGCACGGGCGACGTTATCAATTTCAAGGTGGAAAATTCAGGCATGAAAAAGTACCCAGAGTTGGGCAATGGGGATTGGCTCGCAATGATGAAGGGCGCTTTTTGTTTTCAACAAACAGTATTCCTGCGATGGGATTTTTCATTTCACCCGAATACCTTGTTCCAGGAAGAAATAAAGGGCCTGAAAAATTAATCACTGGGGCTGTTTTAAAAGTGGGGAAATATAATGAAGTTTGGCCCGCGATGACGACTACTGATTTGCAGAGTGGTGTAGGTGCATCTCGGAGTAGCAATGGCACATTGCGCAGTTTTACCTCTGCTTGTGGGCAGAGTTTCTTCCGCGGTGATCGGCTCGGAGAAGATGTTAATGGTGATTATTTTGTTTGTGAGCCGGTAGGGCGTCTCGTAAGAAGATCAAAAGTTAGATATTTGGATTCCGGTCACCTAGAATTATCAAACCTATATGAAGATAGTATTGGTGAGTTTATCACTTCAAGTGATGGTAATTTTCGGCCCGTAAATACTTATACAGGCCCTGATGGGTGTCTTTATATTGTTGATATGTATAGAGGTGTTATTCAGGAAAAAAGCTTTTTGACGCCATATCTTAAGCAAGAGATTCTAAAATCTAAGTATGACAAAAATATTGGGCGAGGAAGAATTTATAGAGTCAAGAGAGACGGCTTTTCCTCTGGGAAAAAGCCTAACCTTTTAGACGCCGATCCTAAGCGTTTAGTGGCTTCTCTCAAACATCCTAATGGCTGGTGGAGAGATATGGCGCAAAGTATAATTGTAAGCCGGAGACTCGTTAAATTAGTCCCCTCTCTAGAAAATATGGTAATAAGTGGTTCTGATCCTCTTGCCCGTCTTCATGCATTATGGACATTGAGAGGGTTATCTAGACTAGAGAACGAAGTGGCTTTAGCGGCATTAGGAGATGCGGATGAACGAGTAGTCTCAGCTTCTTTGCGTGCAATCAATTGGTCGCCGTCTGAATATTCCTATATTGAAACTATTATTGATGAAGCTAGCCCTATAGTCATTGCGCACATCATTTTAGCTGTTGGTCAGAATAAATCTCAAGAAAGTAGGGGTTTGATTTTAAAATGCATTTCAAGATTTCCTATGAACGAAAGGGTTCTACGTTCTGTACTTGCCGTGACATCAAGAGAACATCTTAAAAGCTATAGGGATAAAATTATCGCAAATCCTGTTTTTCAAGGAGATGCTAAAACCAAAAAGGCTAATGAGTGGTTAAAACGATGGGATAAGTTTGTCCTAAATGAGTGAATTTTTTGATAGAAAAATATGATCAATTCATGGAAATTTTAATAATTATTTACTTTTTCCTATTATCATTAGAAGCACCCAAACTTGTCTCCAATTTTGTAAATTCAATTAAGTCCTGACGTCTAAATAATTCTGGAGATCTTTTCAGAAGTTTTTTTAATGCTGCATATGCCTGCTCTTCATTCGCAGGATTTCTGGCCAATAACATCAATAATTTACGCCCGTAAAAAAAGGGCGCATTCTTATCATTAGCAATGTCACGATAAACAGCCAAGGCCGCTTTCAAATCCTTTTTCACCTCAAGTAAATGCATTCCTAATTTAGCAAAATCCAAATAAGTCGACCCATTTTTAAGAGCTGCACTTTCGAGTTGCTCGAGTGACATTGTATTTGCTGCAATCAATGCAATATGATCCTCTAATCTCTCCATGTCTCTGCGGACAGTTAACGTGAGTGACCTATTACTAGACCTTGTACTACGGTACAATAAAGAGGTCACTTCATAAGCCTCTTCTTCCTTACCTTCACATCTTGCTAAATGGGTCGCATAAGCTCTAAAAACAAAAGGAGGCGCATCACCGGCTTGGGACGACTTAAAGTACCATTGGGAAGCGAGCTCCGGATCATTATACTTTTGAGAATAAATATCAGCTACGACCATAGCCAAACGATAACTTTCTGGAACCCATTCTGCACCTTGCTTTGCAAACTCTAAGCCCTTTTCGAGATATCTTGGCATCATAATATTTTTCATCTGCCAACTCTCAATACCATCTTCAGTCCACTCAGATTTATTTCTATAATATGCATAGGCATTCCATGCTAGATCCCAAGCAGCCAAGTCCCAATGCTTTGCAAATCTTGGCTGTAAAGAAGTAGTAATTCCGCGAAATTTTTCAACTGATGCCCAGTCCTTATCCAGAAATGCCTGATGCGCTCTCAAATCATAAATACTAGCAATGAGGGAACGAAAACCCCCAATCGAGCCCACAAAACTAGCTTGGGTTAATTGTTCTCTCGCAGACATACTAGGAGCCCAATCACGAAACCCTTGCTCTTTCAACATGTGTTCAGTGCTTATTTCCATAGGAATACGAACAAAGCCAAAACCACCTAATATGATTAAAGACAAGAGAAGACGTCGATAAGGATACGACTTTAATTTTTTTATAATGCTCAAAGCTCTTTCTTTGCAAATAATATCCAACTGATCATGCTGTAAATAGTTAGGTAAAAACCGGTTAGACCAATTAGCCTTAACATGAGCGTGGTGGAAATGGACTGACCAGTTATGATCCCATCAAAAATATTGAACATTTGCAGATTTGGGAACACAACAGCAACGATTCCAGCAATGAACGTTTGCAAGGCACCATACATCTGACCATCTGGAAAATAATACTCTAAGGCCAAGGATTGAGCATGCCCAATAAAGTAAACCACTAAACTGACGATAATCGTAAAAAGCGTCGAACTAGCAAACGTAGACACAACAAGAGCAACACCTGCTGCAACCGCCGCCTTTAAAAAAACCGCCAGAACGCCAAGAATGAGTTCGGGGCTTACTCCTTGAGCAAAGATTGTCTCCTTCAAATATTCTTTCTGGGCATCAGTTGCTCCGCCCCTAATCATTTTTATTTCTTCAGCCAAAATTGCATGTTGGCGAAAATATAGGACGGCAAAGAAAAGGAAAGACATGAGGACAAGGCTCACCGCAACAAGAAGAATAATTCCAATAAGTTTTCCAACTAAATATTCGAACCTTGGTACGGGCTTTGTCAGTATTGTGTAAAGGGTCCTATCCTCTATATCTTTTGGAATAAGTAATGCTGTCCCAACAATAGAGAAAATACTCGCAAATAATGTCATTGCGCCAAATGAAACATCCTTCAAAATCTTAAGCTCCTGTTCAAAAGTAAAATTAAGGAAAAGAAAATTTGCTCCTATAATCAATACGCTAAAAATAAGCATGAAATAAAATACCTTCATCCTTACTAGCTGAGTGAACGTATTAAGAGCTATTGCCCAGACACGAGATAATGAGAATAACTTGTGTGGCACAACAAAATCCTCCTTCACACTCTTAACTTTATCAGCGCTCATGAGTCTTTTCTAACATCCTCTGATTCTGCACCAGTCTCTTTTAAAAAGAGCCTTTCCAAAGTTGTTTTAGGCTTACCTGAACGAAGCACCCTCGTTTCTTCACTGGCTTGGACCAACTCATTTATTTGATCTAAGATCTTAGGCTCTGCGTGTTCTAGGATTATCTCAGTCTGACTCTCAATTTCTATGAGTTCTTCTAACTTACCCTCCTTTACAAGTTTCCCCTCAAAAATAATACCAACTCTGTCACAAACTTCCTGAACCTGTTCAAGCAAGTGAGAAGAAAGGATAACCGAGATACCGCGCTGCTTAAGTTCTATTATAAGATCACGAATTTTGCGCGAGCCTGCAGGATCAACTCCAGCAGTCGGTTCATCAAGTACTACAAGCCTTGGATCCCCAACCAAGGCCTGTGCTAGACCTATCCTTTGAAGCATACCCTTAGAATAACCTCCGAGACGCCTATCCTTTGCATTTTCTAGATCAACTAAAGACAGTAATTCAGAAGTTCTTTCTTTAATTTTGCGGCGTGAAAGTCCACACAGCTTTCCATAAAAAGAAAGTGTCTCTGCTCCCGTCAGATATTTATAGAAATAGGGATTTTCAGGAAGAAATCCAACCGATCCTCTACTAGCTGTCTCACTACTAGACAATCCAAATACTGCAGAGCTGCCTGACGTGGCGGATATCAATCCGAGCAAAACCTTCATTGTAGTGCTCTTGCCAGATCCATTGGGGCCAATTAACCCATAAACTTCTCCAGCCTCAACACATAAAGACAAATCATTAACAGCGATTACCTTTTCTTTGCGAAAAGGAACCGGAAAGATCTTAGTCAGATTATTGATCTGGACAGCTGGAATAATTTCTTCGGCCATCATTAATAAAAGATACCCACAACAATAAATTTTAGTGTAATTGGTTCAATTAACAACCATAAGAAAGAACCAATTTGAGCTTATTTATATACTTTTAACAGTATATTTATATTTATGAAGCCAAAAAAAAATGCCCCATGCCAAGCAATTCGCTGCTTGGCACAGAGCAAATCAATATCGAATATCCTCAGTAAAAAAACTGTTCTATGAAATTTCTACCTCAATTTGTTTTAGTTTAGATGACTCAGATTTAGGGATTGAAACACTCAATACTCCATTTTTAAATCCAGCTTTGACAGAATCAGGATCCGCGTCATCTGGGATACGGAAATTTCTTAGAAAGGTTCCATCCGAACGCTCCAAGCGATGAAGCTTCTCGTTTTCTGTAGAACTCTCAAATTTCCTATCACCTTGAATAGTCAATTTACCATGCTCAACTGTGACTTGAACATCTTCTCTGTTCACTCCAGGAATTTCAGCATCAATCCTGTATCCAGACTTGCTTTCCGTAATGTTAACAGTCGGAATCCAGTCCACTGCAGAGTTTTCGGTGCTTTCATTGTTATCGGCTAGTGAACGCCCGCCATGGTAAACAAGATCCGAAAGCTGATTGGTAACATGATGAAATTCTCGGAACGGATTCCAATTAATAAGATTTGTCATAATTATTCCTCCTTAGGTTAGTTTGTATTTTTAGTATTCTTAAAACCATTTGGTTTTCGTTGTATTATAGAATTTTATATAGCTTAAAATATGCCAATTGGTGTATGAATAATCTCTATGCGTTTGTAATCAGTTAGTTATGACTATATATGGGAAGGATAATATTATTTTTAATTGCGCCATAATGTCTCTAATTGGATAATTGTTCTCATTTATTAGAGCCATTATGACCCTATTGAATTTTCAGGAACTACTCTTGTCCAATGCACAAAAAACTCCAAACTTATTCTATGCGCGCTCTGATAATACTCATTTGTCTAAATCTGAAGATCACTGCCAAAGAAATTCCCTACATTGATTTGGCAAAAGAAACAGATCGTCAGGTAATAGTGGACAGGGAAAAGGGTCAATACTTAGGCCACCCCACAACGACTCTGCTCAATGATGGAAAGACCGTTCTTTGCGTTTATCCAAAGGGTCATGGTCGAGGGCCTATCGTATATAAAAAAAGCAATGATGCCGGAAAAACATGGAGCAGTCGTTTACAGACCCCTACTAGTTGGGCCAGCTCAAAAGAAGTTCCAACATTATTCCAAGTCACTGATAAAAAAGGTAATGATCGTATTATCATGTTCTCAGGTCTTTATCCCATACGAATGGCTTATAGCAATGACGAAGGAAAAAACTGGAGCGAATTAAAATCTATCGGTGAATTCGGAGGAATTGTTGCAATGGGAACCATGATCTCAGTAAAAGGAAAACCCGGGCATTACCGTGCCCTTTTTCATGATGATGGTCGATTTATTTCAAATAAATCTAACCGAAAGACACCAGTGAAATTCACACTATACAGTTCACTCTCAGTGGATGGAGGAATGACATGGGAAAAACCGGAAACTATATATTCATCAACAAAAATTCACCTCTGCGAACCAGGTTCGATACGTTCTCCTGACGGCAAACAAGTTGCCGTCTTGTTACGTGAAAATTCTAGACGAAAAAATTCATACGTTATATTTTCTGAAAATGAAGGGAAGAGCTGGACAGAACCTCGCGAACTGCCAATCACGCTGACCGGTGATCGTCACACTGCAAAATACCTTCCTGACGGAAGGCTTTTCATTTCATTCCGGTGCCGAACAGCCATCGGGTCTAAGCTAGGAGTCAATAATAGTCCAATTCCATATGAGGGGGACTGGGCAGCATGGATCGGAAAATATCAAAGCATTGTTAACGGAAATCCGGGCCAGTACGTAATTCGAATAGCAGATAATAAAAAAGGTTGGGACACAACCTATCCAGGCGTGGAAGTACTTGAGGATGGAACCATCCTAACCACCACTTATGGGCATTGGCAAGAAGGCGAACAACCATACATTATCTCGGTCAGATTAAAGGCCAATGAAATCGATCAATTAGCTGAAAAATCACCGAAATTAAGGATTAAGTCAGATACGATGCACTTAGAATAATGACTATTAGCTAGCAATATAATGAGCATATAAAAGTCATAGTTTTCTTGACCTTCCAATTCAGAAACGCACAAAATATTGCCCTAACCGCTAAATGAAAAATTCTTTCACGCTCTTCACATTGATCACCGCACTGATGTCATATGCTGTGGGAAATGAACTAGATCATGCCTCAAAAATGGCCGCTAGTCAGAAGATTTTTAGCAATGAAGTTAGAGGGATGCTGATCGAGCGCTGTGTGAAATGTCATGGCGGTAAAAAGACACGTTCTGGATTTAATCTGACAACTCGGCAAGGGCTATTATTAGGCGGAGATCAGGGAGTTGCAGTCATTGCCGGAGAGCCCAATGAAAGCCCGATCATATCGTACTTGCGTCACACTGAGGAACCTTTCATGCCTCCTAAAGAATCTAGACTTCCTGATCCATTAATAGAAAAGGTCGAAAAATGGATAGCTTTGGGCGCCGCATATGACAAGCCTCTCCTCGATAATGCTACAAATCAAAATGAGGGCCCGATGGAAGTTACTGATGAAGACAGGTCATATTGGGCATTCGCACCACTGAAAACTGATTTTCCTTCCGGAGCCAAAGTTGATGACTTCTTAAAGACCGGCGAATTAGCATCGCCTAGAACACTGACGCGTCGGCTATACTTTGACTTGACTGGACTTCCTCCAAGCCCAGAAGAAATTGACCAGTTCGAAAACGATAATTCACCAGAATCTCATAGCAAACTAGTCGAGCAGTTACTTGGATCTAAACAGTTCGGGGAAAGATGGGCCCGACACTGGCTGGACATCGCTCGTTTTGCCGAGAGTCACGGATTCGAACAAGACTACAACCGTAATTTTGCGTTCCATTACAGGGATTTTGTCATTCGCGCCTTCAATGAAAATATGCCTTATGACCAATTCGTTCGTTGGCAAATTGCCGGAGATGAGCTCGCTCCGAGTAATCCAATGGCAATGATGGCAACGGGATTCCTGGGGGCCGGCGTCTTTCCAACACAGATCACTATCAGCGAAGCTGAACGTGTACGCTATGACGCCATGGATGACATGTTAGCAACTATGGGCAGTGCGATGCTGGCCACAACTATAGGTTGCGCAAGATGTCATGATCACAAATATGA
>MDSV01149478.1_pt1 | contig 12986 bp, 17 predicted proteins | sample 810851 | NCBI WGS metagenome assembly MDSV01 (sample SAMN05326640, study PRJNA326480) | marine metagenome | isolation source: seawater | place: Atlantic Ocean: North East | collected 2012 | reverse complement strand
TAAAAGGGTTGTTTCCATATTATTTATAAAGATAGCATATATAAAGAGGTGCTAAATTAAAATTATGTATTTTATTTAATTATATTTTTTGAAATATACTACAGAATTCTTAGCGAAATCTTTTGTACCCACCTCTTTAAAACCAAATTTCTTATGAAAATTAATTGAAGGTTTATTCATTGGGAATGTATTTACCTCACAACAAAGTGGAAGCTTTTTTTTAATACATATTTTTTCAATATTTTTATATAGATGCTTTGCGAGTCCATTTCTTCTGAATTCTTTATTAATAGCTATTCTATCTATATACATAAAACTTTTTTCTGATTTGGAGAAAAACTTATAATTTTCAGAACTATAATCACTGTTTTCTCTGAAACAAACTACATAGCCAACTAGAATACTTTGATGTGAAATAAATATGTTTTTTATGCTTTTGCTTAATAAAATTTTTAAATGATTTAAAGATTCTAGTGATCCTACTTCTGGAGTATTGGCTTGATTTAGTAAATATATTTCCTCAAGAAGCTCGATGTCTGACTTGTCTGAGAATTCTTTAATTTTATAATTAGACTTATTAGTCATTAAAAAAATGTCTACGATTTTTTTAGATGTTCTTCCATGGCAGCATTTATTTTACTCATAGGCTCAGCAATAAATAGTTCTTTAGTCATTGAATAGCTTGGATGTCCCATTGTTGCTAAATCCTTAGCTTTTTCTGTAACACTGGTCATTAATAAATCTTGGTCAACTACCTTATCTATTAGCCCAGCAGATATTGAGTCTTCTAATTTATACATTTCAGCGCCTAAAACAGCTCTGTATTTATGGGTGTTTGAGACCCTGAATTTAATTAATTCAAGAATTGGTGTTGGAATAACCATATTTGTTCTCATCTCATTTGCTCCCAACATAAATTCGCCTTTAACACCTATTCTGTAATCACAACAACATAATAAGAAAGTACCCAAAGCTACTGCGTGACCAGAGCAGGCTGCTATCACTGGTCTTGGAAAAGAAAATATTCTTGCTAAAAGTTTAAAAGCTTTGGAGGACATTTCTTGGATGTGTTCTATGTCTCCACTTTGAATGATTTTTAAATCCAAGCCACCAGAAAACATTCCCTCTTTTCCAGTAATAACTAAACACCCCTCTTCGGTCGCGACCTGGTCTAAACATTCATCAATCTGTTGTGACATTTCGGGTGAAAAAACATTCGCTTTTCCATCATCTAATGTGATTATTGATACATTACCTTCTTTCTTAAGTGTTGCTATTTTTTCTGTCATAATATTAAAAATGTTTCTATAAATTTTATCATGATTAAAAGGATATCTGATGCAGAAAATAGCTGACAGCTTTAAAATTTATTTAAAAAGAGTACTTAAGTTTTTTAAATACTTATTCTTAGTAGTATTTGTTCCAGTAACTCTTTATCTTTCAAATCTTTTCTTAATGAAACCATATTCTATTGATCATTATTTGGGCAAAGAACTGGTTATGGGTTTGGTGAATTCGCCAGAAGCATTAACATATATCGGCATATTTGATGATTTCAATTGGCTTACAAGACATAACTCAAGGCTTTCAATCCCAGCAGATGGAGATTTAGAGAATGATATTAAAGAAATAGAAAAAGGAATTAAAACTTTATATAAATATAAAGATTCGAGCTTGTCAGATATTCAAAAAAGCACAAAGGCGATTGCTATTTTTGATTTAGAAAATAACCTAAGAGAATTACAGGAATTCCCATATTTGGACTATCCACTCAATCAGATAGGAGGTATTCATTTAAATACCATTCAGTTCATGAATGATATGCACCCCATAAGAAAAAAATCAGAAGCAGTAGACTTTATAAAAAGGGCTGACCTTGTAAAAAAAGTTTACGAAGGCACTCTAAAAGATTTAGAGAAGCAAGCTGAAAATAGAATATATCCTCCTGAATTTGTTTATGGTCACGTAATAAAACAGCTACAAGAATTTATTGATTACGAATTCAATGACCATCCTTTATATACTCAGTTCATGATGAAAGTTGACGAACTAAACTTAAGTGAGAGTGATAACAATTACTTAGATAGTGAAATAAAAAGAGCTATTAAAGAAAGTGTCACTCCTGGTTTTGAGCTTTTGCTGAAATTTATGCTTAAAACAGAAAAATTTGCGAATAAAAATCATGGTATTTGGTCTCAGCCTGGTGGCGATGAATATTACAAATTAAGAATTAGAAGTTACACAACTACAGATTACTCACCCGAAGAAATTCATCAAATGGGTCTCAGTGAGGTTAAAAGAATAACAGATAGAATGAATGAAATTCTAACAGGTCTTGGCTATGACACTTCATCTAAAAGCGTTGGTCAAATAATGAATGAGCTAAATGAGAATCCTGATTTCCTATATGCCGATACACCTGATAGAAAAGAAATCGTGATTAGAGATTATACCGATATGACTAATGAGGCTATTGAGGTTATGACAGACTATTTCCATACAATGCCGAAATCAGAGGTCATTGTAAAAGCAGTACCTGAGTACTCTGAGAAAACTGCAGCAGGTGGTTATTATCAATCTCCTGCGCTTGATGGAAGTAGACCCGGAGTCTTCTATGCAAATCTATATGACATAAAACAAACTCCAAAGTATTCAATGAGGACATTAACATATCATGAGGCTACACCGGGCCACCATCATCAAATTGCTCACTCGCTTGAAAATGAGGACTTAACTTTATACAGAAGATTTGGATATGGTACTTCAGCATTTTCAGAGGGCTGGGCTCTGTATGCAGAAAGACTAGCTCTTGAAGTTGGTTTGGCAAATGATCCTTATGATGAATTAGGCATACTGCAAAGTGAAATATTTCGAGCTGTTAGATTGGTGGTTGATACAGGCATGCATTACAAAAGATGGACCCGTGAGGAAGCTATGGAATACATGAAATCAAAAACCGGCATGTCAGATACTGAAGTTAGAGTTGAGATTGAAAGGTATATTGTATGGCCAGGACAGGCTTTAAGTTACAAAGTCGGTATGATTAAAATACTCGAATTAAGAGAAAGGGCTATGAATGAATTAGGAGATGATTTTAATTTAAAAGATTTTCATTCAGCTGTTCTTAATCATGGAAATCCGCCTTTATTTATAGTTGAAGAAATGGTTAATAAGATGATTGAGGATGCAAAGAGTTAGTATTTTTCTGGGTGCCTTGCTGTAAAAACCTTATAGTAATCTTGCAAATCTCTTATATCTTTTTTATTGTCTCCGGACGGAACGAAGACCTTTCCTAAAAGTATTTCTTTTGTTGCGAAATCAATTGATGCAGGTATTATTTTTGCATCAATTCCTTCAGCAATTCTTAAAAAACCTGTCTTCCATGCTTCAACTTTAGATCTTGTTCCTTCAGGAGCCACGCCTAAAAGAGTACCATTCATTTTCTTAATCTTTTCAATTGCATCATTAATTACTCCCCCAGGGTTACTTCTATCAATTGGTATGCCTCCCATATATTTTAAAAAAGCTCCTAGTCCATATTTAAATGCAGTATCTTTTCCAAGAAATGATATTCTTGCATCCAGTCCAGCAATTGCAGCAACACCTAAGATTCCGTCCCAATTTGAAGTATGCGGAGCAACTATAACAACTAAATTCTTGTTAGTGTGTTCCTCTCCTATCTTGCCAAGAACTTTCCAACCCAAAAAAGATAATAAAGATCTACCAAGCCATTGAACAAAATTTGGTCTGTTTGCTCTAAAACTTTGAGGAATTTGATTTGGGGAGACGCTTTGCATTAGTTTTAATTCTTCTTAATTTTATCTATTAAATAGTAGAATGCATAAATTAAATAACAAACAATTACCGCAAGAATATATATGTCTACCATGTGATATGGAGCATCGCGCATAAAACTTGTAACATTAAGGCCAGGTGGCTTCTCTGCCACATACCAGTAATTTGCTGGAGGGCCAAGGAGATAATTAACAAAATACATTAGCAATAATAATAAAGACAAGATAAATAATGTTTTATGAACATCTGTAAAATAAGGTCTTTGATTGTCTATGATTATTGCATAACTAACTCCAAGCAAAATCATTGCATGGCCAATCATATGCCTTACATAATGAATATTTGGAAATCCATATTCAGAATCTGGAGTGAGCATTGCCATTCCTGCTCCAGAGATGCCTGCAAAGAAAGCAAACAAAAAAAACTCTCTTCTTTTTGTAAAGAAATATAAGATAATTGCTGCAGAAGAGAAATCACATAGATGAATTGGCAGCCCTAATTTCAATTGATATTGATACCCCTCAAAATAAAAATCCATACCATGATTTATCATCATCAAAGAAATTATTATGGCGATTAAAAAAAATTTACTTGAATTACTCTTCTCAATAAATAATCTTGGTAAAAGTACGATTACAGCAAAGCAGGCGATAGTAAAAATAATATGTGGAGTACCTAACAAATTAAGAGGAGTCATGATTATTTGTATACTATTGAGTTAGTCTGGTAGGCTCTCAAAATCCAAGTCCTGATATGGGTTTTGTCTTGAGATAGCATTTTGATGAACAACAGAAATATCAATATCGCTTCCAATGTCACCGACAAAAAATCCAGCAAATGTTGGCCTGGGCGTAAGGTAAATAGTGACATATCTTCCTGACTTGGAATATACAAGCGTTATCTCTTCTCCAACCTGAGATGATACTAATGACCAACCAGTATTTAATGTTTCATTGCCATAAAAAACTAGATTTTCTGCTGGACTATTGCCAGAAGTAAGGATGATTCTTCCAGAAATTGCTTCTCCTGTTCCTAGAAGTACAGTCGGCGCTTTTACAATTTCAGCATCCTCAGGCAATGGCAGGTCTTCTAAAAGATATGAAATAACTTTTCTTTGATTTACCTGATATTCGTCTGTAACCAATGCGCAGCCAGACAATACTATCAATACAGCAAATATTCTTGTTAAGCTTTTTACTTGCATAAAAAAAGTATTACATTTTTTTTGATAAATTTCACTATTACTGATAGACAGAGCCGAACTTATTATCTATAAAATCTTTCCATGATAATGATTCTTGTTTGATAAAGCCTTTGGATGATATCTTTCCGTCTAAGAACATCTTTAATGCGCTGCATGCCCCTGAGGCAGTAGTAAGTTGAATCGCACTAAACTTTTCATCTCCGTAAATTTTTCTTAGGTAAGTTTTTTCTTGAAGTACTCCATCGATTAACCCAATAACCTTTACAAAAAATATAATTAAGTCATTTTTAGTCCTAGGGACTTCTTTATCAAATAATTTTTCTAAGATATCTTTATTTTTCTTTAAATGTAAATCATTGAATAAGAATTTCATATGCTTCAAGTGTCCAGGGTATCTGATTGTTTTGTAAGTCAAATTTTCAACCTTGTCTGCATAAGTTTCACACATAGTTGCGCATCCTCCACTTGTGTTGAAAGCCTCAAAGCTTTCACCTTCAATGACAAGTTTTTCTGCGCCTTCTAATGGCATTACTTTTATGGGCTTTCCTTCATAGATTGCGTCAGCCTCATTGCAATATTCATTAATCAAGCCGTTTGTTGACCAGCTTAAATAGTAACTCATTTCATTTGTTGTAAATCTTGGCAGGGCTCCAACTCTCATTAAAACCTCTTTTACATCGTCAAATTCTTCCATCATGCTTGCGGCACAAATATTTATTGCACCAGGCGCCAGTCCACATTGAGGCATAAGAATGCTCTCTGATTTTAGTTCTTTTATAAAATCTGTAGTTTCTACATCTTCTGTAAGATCGAAATAACCAATAGATTCCTCAGCAGCAATTTGAGCAATGTTCTTATTTACTGCATAAGGCCCCGCAGAAATGACTGCATCGACTCCATGTAAAAATGTTTTTACCTGATTAATGTCACTAGCATCAAAGCCATCAGTTATATCACCCTGTTTAATATCATAGTCTTCTTTCAACAACTGTTTCAGAGCCCAGCCTATGTTACCACTCCCAACTATACCAATTTTAGCTTTCATCAAATTCTACTCCTTGAGCAAGTGGTAACTCATCACCATAATTTATTGTAGCGGTAACCCTTCTCATATAATTCTTCCATGCATCTGACCCTGACTCTCTACCACCACCAGTGTCTTTTTCGCCTCCAAATGCTCCACCAATCTCAGCCCCGCTAGTTCCAATGTTTACATTTGCAATTCCACAGTCACTTCCAGATTCGCTTAAAAATAGTTCTGATTCACGCATGTCATTTGTAAATATTGAGCTGCTTAAGCCTTGAGAAACATTATTTTGCATAAAAATAGCATCCTTAAGATCTTTATATTTTTTTACATACAAGATTGGTGCGAATGTTTCTTTAAGCATCTCTTCTTCAACTTCATTAACTAAAACAAGAGCTGGTTTCACGTAAAATTCTTTTGGATCTTCAATATTTATTCTTTCTCCCCCAATAACATCGATTCCTTTTGATTTAAGGGAGTCTATAGTTTCTTGCATCTTTTTATAACTATCTTCAGATATTAAAGGTCCGATTTGCGAGCTTTCTTTTGATGGACAGCCAATAACCAAATCATCAAAGCAAGCTTGTAATCTCTGTACACAATCTTCATAGATGTCCTCATGAACAAATAATCTTCTCAAAGAAGTACATCTCTGACCTGTTGTACCACATGCTGAAAAAGCTATACCTTTAATAGTTAAGTCTAGGTCGGCTGAAGGACAAACTATTGCTGCATTGTTGCCACCAAGTTCTAAAAGAAGTTTCCCCAGTCTTGCTGAGACCATTGGAGCAAGTTCTTTTCCCATTTGGGTGCTGCCTGTAGCAGAGACCAATGTGATTCTGTTATCTTTGCAAATTGAAATTGCTTCTTCATTGCCACCTTCTAGAATAAGAATTAAATCGGCAAAATCTCCACTAACTTTATTCCATGCTGTTTTAATTCCTTTAGCACATTCATTTGCATGTGGGCTGGGCTTCCAAATAATGCTATTTCCACATACAGCTGCTAAGCAGAAGTTCCATGCAAAAACCGCCATTGGAAAATTAAAGGCTGTTATACAACCAACCACGCCTAGTGGATGCCATAATTCTTGTAATCTATGATTTGGCCTCTCGCTGGGCATTGTTAGACCATATAGCTGTCTGCTTAAACCAACAGCAAAGTCACACATGTCTATCGCCTCTTGAACTTCGCCCAATGATTCAGTTTTGATTTTTCTGGCTTCTTTAGTAATAGTTTTTGCTAGTGACTCTTTTTGAACCCTTAGCTCCTCACCAAATAATCTAATTAATTCTCCTCTTTGAGGGGCTGGAAGACTCCTCCATTTTAAAGAAATTTCTGTTGATTTATTAACCAGAGATTCATATTCATTATTGTTCATTTAGAGCTCCTCCTTTGATTAGTAAGGTCTGATAAATTGCAAAGAAAGCAAAAATTACTATATAAGATAGATAAAAATTCATAACAAGTGGGTCATCCAGCGAATCCACAAAAGGCTCATTAGGTGGTAGTCTTTTTAAAACTTCAGCTGTTGTTGGAAGCATGCTAAAAAGAACTGTTGCAGACATAGCAAGCTCTTTTAAATACTTAGTTAAGAAACCAAATAGACTATATCTATCTAAAACAAATGCTCCAATAATTGCGAGTATTGTTAATAAAGATAGTAGGTGCGCATCGTTGAAACTTCCTGTTGCACTAAAGATAAAAAATGATGAAGCAGAGGCTAGTAGAGTACAGGTAATATAAAACTTTCCTAATTTAGACCATATGTCGATAAACCTATATGCTATCAATAAATACAGGCCTGATAAGATACCAGCAATTCCAACTATAGTATGAAACCAGCCTATTGTTGAAATTCCTCCAAACATTTATTACTCCCAAAGATATGGTGACTATTTTACTATAATTAGTCTGAAAGATATTCTAATAAAGTTGTAATCTTTTCGCTCCTACAAAAATATAGGATTCTCTTTGCATGCATTTATGCATTTTCTGTTTTTTTTTCTTGGGGCGATCTAAAGATTGGCCAAAATAGCTGCGTGAGTGCTGAAACTTCTGTTAAATTTTCAACTCCAACTTCTTTTGGATATTTTCTTGTTATCTTTGCGGTGCCAAAAATAATATCCCAAATAAATAAAAGATTTCCATAATTACCTTTGTAATGAGTATTTTCATCGCTTAAATGTTTGCCATGATGGGCCCAGTGAGTTGATGGAGTTGAAATAGTTCTTTCTAAAACCCACATTATTGGATGCATCCAAGGTATTTCGTAAAGTTTTTTATCCCATCTTAAATCTGTATGAGCTCCAAAAATAACAGCTTGCTTAATAACAATATAAACAAAGTAGGTCCAGCCTGAGCCCATATAAAAAAGCATTCCAGCAAACCATAAACCAGGCATTAACAAGTAATATAAAAGAGCATTTCTATATACGACTCTTATAGATAGGTATTCAGAGTCATGGTGGGCCCTATGAAGGTTGTATAAGACTGGTACATTGTGACAGGTTCTATGCCACCAATACTGAGTTAGATCGTCAAAAATTAAAAGCAACCCAAAAATGGCAAAAAAGCTCCACTCACTAATGATGCCTTTGGTAGCAGGTAGAAAAGTTTCTGTTAATCCGTAACCAAAGCCAAACACCAAAGGCAATGCAAGAAAATTTAATTGAAAAAAGCCTACAAATTCTACTATTCCATCTTTTGGTTTTTGATTGTTTTTCTTAAAAAAATTTGTAAAAGCTATCTCTAAAACTACCAAAGAACAGAATAAAGCCAAAACTATTATTTGGTAAGTTTCCACAGATTAAAAGATTTTATGCTTACCTTGAAGTATTTCTACATACATTTTATGGTCGCCAATAAAGCTCCATAATGGATATTTAAAAGTGGCTGGTTTATTTTTTTCAACAAAAAAATGTCCTATCCATGCAAAACCATATCCAGCTAAAAGAGAATAAAGCAAATACATAGGATCAAAAGTCCTAAAAAATTGAACATATAAATAAATACCAATTGACGTTCCAATAAAGTGCAATAACTTAGTGGTTTTATTATTATGTTCACTTAAATAATAAGGGTAAAAATCTTTAAAAGTTTTGTATCTTTCCATAATCTTATTTCCTTGGCGGCATTCCACTTACTCTGGTTAATGTTGTGGTTACGCTTGCCCGTCTGTGTTCTGAGAGGTCTTGATATTCAGGATCTGCATACCACTCTTCCGCATACTTGGCAGATGGAAAACTAAATAATATTACTCTTCCTTCCATAGGTTTTTCACCTTCAACATTAACGATATTGTCGTCATAAGTTATAAACTCACCACCATGTTTTTTTAATAATGGAAAAAATCCTTTTTCATATTCTCGATATCTATCAGCATCATGAATTTGCAGGTTTGCGATCATATAAACTTTAACTTCTTCCATAATCTATAAATTATTTAGGAGCTGACTCGGGTTGATAGTCATAGTAGCCCTCTAGAGGAATCATCAAATGTACATACGGCGTACCTTTGAACATTACATAAGGTGCTCCTGTAGTATAGTCAGTTGTTTGTCCATCAAGCGAAGAAGGATCTTTAGGCATCAACATCATATGTGCTCCCGATTCAATAAAATGTTTATGTCCTGCATTTTTTTGACCGTCTGTGTAAGGTTTAAAATTATCAACGCCCAAATCACCGTGAATCATCCATATCCAACCATCGCCATCAAGTTCTGGCTTAGTGTTGGATTTATATGCATTAGCCCAAGCTACAGCGTTCTTGTCAGAACATGCAGCTGCAGTTTCATGAGGATGCTTGAATCCACCTTTAGGCATTGGCATGAATGGCTCGCATCTCCAACCATTCGTCCCTTCTCTTAAAACTTCGCCAGATGCTCCAATTACAGTTGCATGTTTTCCAATAAATGCTGGTGCAGCTGAAGTATATGCATTGATTTCCCATTCTGCTGAATTGCCATGCATATGATGACCACTTTCATGATGACCTGCATATATGCCTATTGTAAAAACAAGCACAAATAAACTTTTTAAAACAATATTCATTATTTCTCCTATTAAATAAACTCTGTAACAACTTAATTCTATGAAAGAATTAAATTTTATACAAATCTATTGGATATGGTTTTGCTGAATATGTTTAGTAATGGCTCTAAATATTGCTATGTGTGCTGCTTTTGAGTATTCCCTTTCTGATCTAAAGCGATGATTAGAAGAGGTTTTTGCAATTACAACATTTGATACTGGATCGACGTAAATAAACTGATTAAAGATTCCGTGCGCCGTAAAATCAGTTAGAGGTTCGCCTGGTACCCACCACTGATATCCATAGCCCCATTCATTTGAAGATAATTCACCCGAGTTAGGCATTAAATGAGGAGCATCTGGTGTTATTGAGTCAATGACCCATGATTGAGGAACGATTTGTTCACCAAGCCAGTTCCCTTTATCAAGATATAATTGTCCAAATTTTGCATAGTCTCTTAAGGTTGCATTTAAACCACCTAGAGCCATGTCTGCACCAGTACTATCAGTTATGTAGTAAGCATCACTTTCAGTTCCAATTTTGTTCCATATTTTTTTATACAAATATTCTCGAACAGGCATATTTGTAACTGATTCAAGAATCATTGCTAATACTTGAGTGTCTAGACTTACATAATGATTATAAGTCCCTTGTTCCCTTCCGTTTTTTAAGGTCTTTGCAAAATCTCTAAACGATACATCTCTAGCTGTAGCTCTACTAAACTTATTAATATCTGAGTTTGGGTCAGCATAGTCTTCATTAAATTCTATGCCTGATGACATTTGTAATAAATTCTTAATTTTTACATTTTCGTATCCAGTTCCTACAAAGTCTTCTAAGTATTTAGAAACTCTGTCATCAATGCTATCTATAAGGCCTTCATCAACTGCGATTCCAAATAATGCGGATAGGTATGACTTCGCTACGGAAAAAGATATATGCTTACTGTCTGTACTATTTCCGTTCCAGTACTCCTCAAATAACATTTTTCCATCATGTAAAATAATTAAGCCGTCTGTATGGAAATGGGCAAGGCCTTCTTTTAAATCTAATTCTTCACCCTCAAAAACATATTTACTCGGAAGGTTGAATTCTATCTTTTCAAATATATGCGGTTCATCAGATGCTGGAATTGGGCTTGAGGTATTACTGAAGATTTTATTAATGCTAATAAAGTTCTTTGCTATTGTTTTTTCATTATACAAATTTGCTAATTTATATAACCTTACAATATTTGGGCTATATATAGCCAAACCTAGGACAAGAGCAGTCAAAATAAAAATAAGAACTTTACTCATGTCTAAATCCATTCATCATTTGGTGCAGTAAGTTTATCAATTTCATCCCCTGTATTTATAACTCCTATTGGCTCTACTAACATTATACTGGCTTCTTTCTTGGCATGCGGCCTATGCTTAACTCCTTTTGGTACAACTAACATCTCGCCACTTTTTAAATCTATGGTTTCATTTTCAAATTCAATAGCAATTTCTCCCTCTATGACTATAAATACTTCGTCTGTATCTTCATGCTTGTGCCAGATAAAGTCATTTTTTATCTTAACAAGTTTAAATTGATAATCATTCATCTCGGCTATTACTTTTGGAGACCAGTGATCTGAAAATTTATCAAATTTTCTACTGAGATTAATTTTCTTCATATTTTAAAACCGCGCTCCTGGAACCGTCACTATCAAAAGTAACTATAAGTGGTTTCCATTCTTCATGTCCACATAGCCTCATTAGACAACCTTCAACTTTTAAATTTTTATTATTAAGAAGATAAATATTTGATTTAAATACTCTGCCCCTTCCAGGGTCATATATCTTTCCACCCTTATACTCTTTTGAACCACTTGCATATTTAAACCCGCTTATTAAATTGATTCCTTTGATGCTTCTTTCTCTTTGTGATTTATCCCTATTATTTGTGTCCAGAATGGATTCTGGATTAACTCCCTCTTCAACAAAAATATGTTCTATGGTCGCACAAAGCTCATCGTTACATTTTTCTACTAAGACGATAGACTGCGTGGTTAACCAATATCCAAGTATTTCATCTACCTCTTTGGCAACTAAAAGGCTAGGTGCAAAAAGAGCTAGATATAAAAAAAATGTTATGCCGCTATACTTTATTATCTTCATCTTTTATTAATTTAATAATCTCTTTTTCTAAAACATTCTTTGTCGTACAAGTCCTGTATGGATTTTCATCATATGCCGGATTTCCAACTAAAAGCTCTTTGGGAGAATTTGTTTTAAATTTCCATCTAGTTCCTGTTTCTTTAGACATAAATAAAAAGTTAATTAGCATTTTGTTAAGGCTGTAAAGATTTTCATCTTTTGTTAGATCTATCTTAACTGTAGCTCTTAGAGAAGAGCCAAAAATTCTCTCAATATACTCAACATATACTTCATCATTCATGTGACCACAATCAATGTATTTTGGAATATCTAGTATTTTTATATCTAGATTAAAGTCTCTAGATAATTCTATGCTCTCAAGACCATAGAGTGAAACTATGTTTAATTCAATTTTTTTAATTTTTTCCTTTGAGTAATTCTTAATATTGAGAGTCGTTTCAATATTTTTTGAATTGATGGGTGGGGTGTATATATTTTTGGATTCTTGTACTTCGCAAGAGACCAGGAATATTGAAATAAGAAAATACTTTTGAAACATGTTAAATCTAAAATTTAATTAATCTTTCATTAATAAAATCCATTCCTTAACCATCTCAACCGCTTCCTCATGAGTCAATGCTCTTCCAGATTCCGGCATCATAACGCCAGGGTCCATGGATGCCATCCTATGAAGCAGAATGGATTCTTCTGGCTTACCTGGAACAATCGAGTACTTAAAACCACCGCTCCCTCTACCAGTTGCAACTGGTTTTTTATATATACCTAAATGTGTTTCTCTTGTTT
>MDSV01098163.1_pt1 | contig 12986 bp, 8 predicted proteins | sample 810851 | NCBI WGS metagenome assembly MDSV01 (sample SAMN05326640, study PRJNA326480) | marine metagenome | isolation source: seawater | place: Atlantic Ocean: North East | collected 2012 | reverse complement strand
GGTTCTGAAATTGAACATCTTCACTTCAAATCAGACATGTATTCTCTGACCCACAATTTCTTAAGTGGTCTGGGTAGTTTTGAGACATCCTCTGGTGAGTCAAACACCGCTTCTTCCATCCTTTTTAATGGAAGTTTGGTTTTGGTTGGCACGACCCTCGTTCTCTTTTACATCAGGTTTAAAGACTTCTTTATTGCCCTCGGAGATTCTGAAAAGTCAATCAAGCTTGCCCGTATCTCTCAACCTGTGGGGCTTGTTGCAGGTGTTTTGTTTGCAGGTGTGGGATTCGTTCCTCACGATTTGCATTTCGCTGCTCATGTTTTCTTCGCAAATTATGCATTCCTGGTCCTCTTTATTTTGTGTATCCTTCACAGCCTCACAGTCTATCACTCAAAGTTCATGAGCAACAGATACGCCCTTGGGTACATGTTGTTTTGTATCGTTCTGCTCGTCTACTTGTACATTATATTTTTGGGCCCGAGAATCGGTCCAAACACACTGTATTCAGAGATAGATTTAATGATTCAAGTGATCTCTCAAAAATCGATTGTCCTCTCTTTAATTCTCTCCATCCTCATTCAGGTGTATGGATTCCATGGCCTGTTTAAAAAGATGAATTAAACCGAGAAGCACGTCTTAAAGAACGTCTTAAAGGACGTCGAACAACATCAGTGCTGCCATTGCAATCATAATGGTGTTTTCTATAAATGTCGCTTCTGTCATAGGTAATTTCAAGGCTGTTCCAAGGCAAGCACAGCGTATGGACTTTTTATCCATCAATGTTTTTGTAACCCCGATTGTAGTGATTCCTAAAACCACAAGTGTCACAACCAAAGCGAGACCCACTTCATAACGCATCAAGAACATGAGTCCCAATGCCGTTTCTATAAATGGATATACCCATCCATAGAAGGGAAGACGTTTTGCCAAGGGGTCGTACATTTTAAAAGATTCCGGGAATCCCTTTAAATCCAACATTTTAAAGAAGGAAAACACGATGTAAAACAGCCCCATGAAATCCAGCATGAATTCGCGCCAAGACCACTCTTTGTAGTGGAGTAAGACTCCGGCTAAAGTGATGTAAAAGAGAATCAGCAACAGCGGTTTTAATTGCTGAAGTCTCGATTTTTCCAGAGACATCGCATGGGCGTTCGTGGAGGCCACATTATTCCCCTCGCCCTGTTCAGAGACCTTAAATTTTTCGGGAAGCGCGTTTTGCAAAACACCAGCAGAAAGATGTTTTTCCGTTGTGATATCTGCGAACCCTTTTGCCAGGTCAATGGACACATGAGTGATCTGTGGAAGGTCGTTTAAATATTTCTCTACGGAAGCTTTGCAATTGTTGCAAGTCATCCCATCTATCTTAAATATCTGATTCATGGCTTTTTATTGATTCACATACTTGGCGAGCAAGCCATGGAAATGGTGAACCCCTTGTTCTTTCGTGGGGGAGAAGCGGCCCGCAGTATAGAACCGAGACTGAAGCCCCTGATGGACACTCTCCACGACGACTTCATCTTCCTTTTCAACCTTGTCTAGTAGCGCTCCTGCGCCCGAATCCAGCTTCGTTTCGTCGTGCACGTAGGTGATAAAACTGACCTTTGTTTTATTCAAACCGAGAGGCTTCACGATGTTGATAGAGAGTCCCCAAGGATAGAAATTGAACATCATGTTTGGGAAAATCCAGTAGTAATACGCCGCGACTTCCTTGCCGTGATCTGGATGTCCGTCTGGGAGATCGAAGATTTCTGTGCCACCATCTGTATATCCGATCTGTAGATTCATATGTGGATAGAGCTCCGTTTTATAGTTTCCGTAATCGAGTTCGCTGTTCAGGTCGTCGTGAACAAATGGGATGTGGAACCCTTCGAGATAATTGTCACAGTAGAGCGCCCAATGGCAGTTGATGATGTATTCCTTTCCGCGTGTTTCGTTGTGTTTGAAGGACTCAAGTGGAAGGAAACCGATGCGTTCGTTCATCTTGTCGAGCACTTCAGAAAACGCGAAGGAGGGATCCAGGGAGACAAACAAATGTCCGCACAGATCTTGTAGTGAAAACTGCCGTAATCCTTCACAAGAACGGGGGAAATTTTTGGCCTGAGAGAACTCAGGCATATACTTAAAGTTTCCTGCCAAATCGAATCGACGCCCGTGGTACATGCACGTGAGCCCTTTTGCTTTTCCTGGATTTGTCGCCACGAGGTTTCCTCGGTGTGTACACACGTTGCTCAGGCACTTGATGTCATCGTTCTTATCTCGCACGAGAAGGAGGGGCTCGTGTAAAAAATCTGGCAAAAGCACGAAAGGGTATACCGTTTCATAGCGTGGGAGTATTCTTGGGGTGTCTCCAATCCATTGCCATGTTTTCAAGAATACAGTTTCTTTAAGCTTCTCAAAGACCTCCTGACTTTGATAAAATCGTGGAGGCAGGGTCTCTGCAAGGGTAATATCTGGATTGATGAAAAACGTCTCCATTGTATTAAGCTTTTTCTCTTGAAATTAAGAAGTAGAATGGTATACCCAGTAAAAATAATACAAGCCCCGAAAGTAGTACTTCAGATCCACATCCCACCATAATCCATACTGTAAATACAAAGGCACACAATGCAACAATGTACTTCTTATAAAACCCTGCGCTGGATCTCTTGAGTAGGCGCACCAAACTGATGATTGAAAAGAGGTACGGCATGGTGACTGCCAGGGTCGTCAATTGCATCATGTATGAAAATGTATCCACGAGGCTGTTTGAGTAGTTAAAAAGCATGAAAATGGACACGATACAACTTGAGAGGGCAATTCCATAAATGGGCGAATGAGCAGTATTGACCTTTCCGAAGATTTCCGGAAACAATCCCGCATGAGCTGCCGCCATAGGAATGGCACCCTGCATTAGGATCCAGCCGTTGAGTGCTCCCATGGTGGCGATGACAGCGCCGGCGGCAACAACGTATTTTGCGGCGCCTCCCCAAAAAATCTCTGCAACATCCGCAAAAGGCGCACTCGATTCCGCCAGTATCTCAGGAGGGATGACGCCCATGATAGATACTGAGCTGATGATGTAAATGACAACCGTGGCGATTGTTCCGAATACCGTTGCTTTTCTGACAGTTCGCGCGGAATCTTGAACACTGCCGCTAGGGATGGTGGCACTCTCCATGCCTAAGAACGCGAAAAACGTTAGCATTGTCGTTGTTGTAATCACAGAAAAATCACTTTCTCCAGTCAAATTAAACGGGGTGAAGTTTTCGGCCTGCACATAGAACACTCCCCAAATCCCAATGAGTATGAGTGGCGTAATTTTAAGCGTGGTCGCAATGATTTGGACGAGAGCAACTGTTTTAATTTCTTTAGAATTTATCCACGTGAAGAACCAAACGATGGCGAGCCCAGTCGCAATAGCGGCCATGGCCGACACTTTCAAGATCGGAAAAAACACAGCCAGATATCCGACAATCGCCACTGTGATCGCAGCATTCGCACACCAAATCGACACCCAATATCCCCATGCCACCAAATATGCAGCGAAGTTCCCCATGCCTAACCTCGTGTATGCAAAGGGGCCACCATTGGCGTCCGGTACGAGCTTCCCAAGATACCCGAAAACAACGGCCAGAAGCACAGCTCCCAAAGAAGCACATATCCACCCCACGATACTGATGCCTCCGAAAGCGGCGAGTGTGGCAGGCAGCATAAAGATGCCGGAGCCGATCATGTTCCCAACGACGAGTGCTGTACACCCCCAGAATCCTATTTTTTTGATGTTGTCGATGTTTATGACCTAGTTTTAGAATGTGTTAAGATAAAATATATTTCAGTATGCGTGGTCGATAGATTTAAGGCAAGGTGGTTTTGCAGGTTCTCGCTCATGTGTCGCTCATAAAAAACAGCGCTGTAGATATCCGTGCCTTTAACATTTTTCTTGTAATACTAGGTCTTTGGGGTGGTTGCTAAGGGGTAATTTTGCGTTGAAGCTCATTGTTGTGAAAAGACGGAAATGAAACGCATACATCAGACGGATACAGAAGAGTGGTTCAATTCCATCTCCCATGGAGTGACTGCTTTGGCGGCAATTCTGGGGTTGGTGTTTTTGATCATTCTTGGTGTTTCTTCTCTAAAAGATTTCACCCTCTTTAGTTCCATCGTCTATGGTTTGAGTCTGGTTTCACTGTATACTTTTTCGACATTCTATCATGGATTGAGACACGGAAAGGCGAAGAATGTGTTTCATATCCTTGACCATTGTGGAATTTATCTTCTTATTGCTGGCAGTTATACCCCTGTTCTCTTAGTCTCCATAGGTGGAACGACGGGTTGGGTTCTTTTCGCCATACAGTGGGCGTTTGCAGGCGTCGGCATTGTCATTAAAGTGTTCTATACGGGAAAGTATGACTTGATTTCAACGTTGATGTATGCGGTAATGGGATGGATGATTGTGATCAGATGGCAGGATCTAGTAGATGCGATTCCCAGTCCTGCTTTGATGCTTTTACTTGCAGGAGGAATCTCATACACTGCAGGCATCGTTTTTTACTTGTTGGATACGCGGATGAAGTATTTGCATTTTGTATGGCATTTGTTCGTGATGACCGGCAGCGTGCTCCATTTCATCTTGATCGTGAAATATGTTATCGTCTGATTCGCGAATGTTTAAATCTGCTTGATTAGACCATTGTATTCATTTGTGCGCGAGAGTGACGATGCATCTCACATCCAAGCGCGCGCACATACCGCATATGATAAAAACAAAAGTGTCTTTTTTATTTTCATTGTCCTATGATATGATATATTTGGAATCAATGAAAAACCTTCCAAACCGCCTAGTTGCCTTTACCCTCTTGCTCACGGCACTCTCAACCCAAGCCCAAACCTTCGTTGTTCAACCTTACCTTCAAGATGCCTCGCCGAATTCCATCAGGATGATGTGGGAAACGTCTGCAGGGGAGGAGTCCATCGTTTTGTGGGGGGCAGATGAAACCCTCGGGAATACCACAACTGGAAATGCGTTCAGTTCAGTCGGGGCGGCCATGATGCATGATGTTCAGCTTACGGGTCTGGAGCGATTCACCACATATTACTATCAAGTCGTCACGGGGCAAGCCGTTTCTGAGATTCAGTCTTTTAAGACACCACCATTTGCGTCTGATGAGCAGGATTTCAAATTCATGGCCATGAGTGACATGCAAAAAAGCAGTTCAGATCCACTCGTTTTTGATGAGGTCATCCACGATGGGGTATTGGATTATTTGGAACAAAACCTCACAGGGGTTGTCTCAGAAGATTTGGCGCTGGTGCTCATTCCGGGTGACCTTGTTGTTACGGGGAATTCTTATGGGCAGTGGGAGAATGATTTCTTTCAGTATTCTACAGACCTGATAGGCCAGGTACCGCTGTATCCTGTTTTGGGCAACCACGAGTCGAATACACAGTATTACTTTCAGTACTTTCATCTCCCTGAGAATGGGACGGAGGGGTACGAAGAGCATTGGTGGTGGAAGGATTATGGAAATGTGCGTTTTATAGGTCTCAATTCGAATGGGCCTTACGACGGTGAAGTTCAATTGGCGTGGTTGGATGGTGTTTTGGCAAACACATGCCAAGCCGATTCCATAGACTTTGTCTTTGCAGAAGTTCACCATCCCTATAAATCTGAGCTTTGGACACCTGGGGAGAGCGACTTTACAGGCAGTGTCGTGGCGAGAATGGAAGCGTTTTCGAATGAGTGTGGCAAGCCAAGTATTCACTTTTTCGGTCACACACATGGATATTCAAGGGGTCAATCCAGAGATCACAAGCATGTTTGGATGAATGTGGCGACTGCAGGTGGGGCGATTGATTATTGGGGCGAATGGCCTCAAAACGATTACGAAGAATTCTCAGTGTCTGAAGACGACTGGGGCTTTGTGATGGTCGAAGTAGAGGCAGGGGATTCACCTAAATTTTCTTGCAAAAGATTGAGCCGTGGTGATGGGAATGTGGAGTTAGATAACGCAGAGATTGATTATTTTTCAGTGAGCAAAATAGATTATGCCATCACGACACCTTCGCCGATGTATCCTTTAGATATAGAGATCGCACCCGAGTGTGTCATCCTTCGTGGATCCGCTTTCGAGATTGAAGGGATGCACGGTGCCTCGCATTGGCAGATTACAGATACGCAAGGAGATTACAGCAATCCACTTGGAGATGTTTGGGAACAATTTCAAAACCTTTACTTCAATGTCGATACACAAGAAGGTGAACTTATTACAGAAGAGTCCATGCCTGGCATGCCAGAGAACACACAATTGTGGTGGCGTGTTCGGTATAGAGATAAAGAGCTGAACTGGAGTGATTGGAGCGATGAAGCGGCTTTTTCAACCGGCACGTCGTCGATGAGCGCCAACTTGCTGGCAAACCCTGGTGCAGAGCAGGGGTTGAGTTCCTGGGTGGTCGATCAAGGGGTATGTGAATCGATGCTGGCTGAAGATTGTTCTGGAACAACGCCATTTTCTGATGACTATTATTTCTGTGTCGGAGGTCTCTGTACAGAAAGTGCCGTTGCAATTATGCACCAAGACATTGATGTCACTTCCTATTCAGACTCGATTGATTTGGGCGTGTTCAATGTCAGCTTCGGAGCGATGATGTCCGACTGGAGTGGTGCCGACGTTCCAGAGATGCGCGTGTTGTTTTTATCACAGGATGGAACACAAATAGGTGCAACGGATTACTATGCCGGGCCTTTCGTCAACTGGACGCTTGTAGAAGACAATCTGACAATCCCCACTTTAACGCGTGTGATCAGATGCGAACTTAAGGGGACGCGCAATGAAGGAACAGACAATGATTCATACTTCGACGATGTGTTTGTCAAAGTGGGAAGCCCCACTTTGTGCGAACCATTACCCTCTAATCTGCCCACTGTCACGCCAAATATGACGTCACTCAGGGCGTTTCCAAACCCAGCGATATCGGATATTGAGATTGAGTTTGGTCCACTTTCAGGGGAGAACAACCTCATAAGAATATTTGATGCTGCAGGTAGAAAAGTCCAAGCTGAAGTTCGTATGATGCGAGATCGTGCTACCATCTCGCGCGGGAATTTGTCCGAGGGGAATTACCAGGTTCTCGTCATCAATCAAGACGGAAGGTCAGCGTTGGTGTCATTTGTATTTGAATAAAAATGATTTGCTCATTATTTAAGACCTATGAAATTAATCTTGCTTAAATTTGAGTCTTCTCAATGAATGAGGATGCTTAGCAAAGCGTTCTCTTGGCCCTTAAGAAAATTACATGAAAAATATTTTACTCGGAGTTGTCCTTTTTTTAGTCACATTTTTAGCGTTTGGTCAATCTTTTGAAGGGTTTGCCCTCTACAATGCTCAGGGATCGAATACGACGTATTTAATCGATGAAAACCTGAATATCGCCCATACTTGGAATCTGTCCACCGAGTGTAATTATACGGTTCAATTAAAGGACAATGGAAACCTTGTCCGTGGAACGAAAAACAATGGAAATCAACTTGGAGGAGCCGCTGATGCTGGTAGGGTACAAGAAATTGATCCATCAGGGAACATCGTTTGGGATTATATCTATTCTACCTCGGAGTACTTAAGTCACCACGATTTGACCTTGGTGGGAGACAATGTTTTACTCACAGCTTGGGAAGTAAAAACAGCTGCAGAAGTGAACGCAGCAGGATATGATAACGCAGATTCCGACAAATGGCCAACACACTTTGTGGAGTTGGCGCCCAATGGAAATGGCGGTGCTGATATTGTTTGGGAATGGCATATTTGGGATCACTTGTGTCAGGATACGGATGCAAGCAAGCCAAACTATACTGCAGACATATCCGATCACCCTGAGCTAATCGATATCAATATGATTCAGCAAATGGGTGGACCTGGTGGAGGTGGAGGTGGAGGTGGACCTGGTGGACCTGGTGGAGGAGATTGGTTTCACGTGAATGGCGTTGATTATAACGCAGATTTAGATCAAATCTCTTTTTCGTCACGCTTTGCATCTGAGATTTACATCATTGACCACAGTACAACGACAGAAGAAGCGGCCTCACACATGGGGGGCAATTCTGGAATGGGCGGGGATCTCTTGTACCGATGGGGGAACCCCTCGAACTATGGCATGTCAGGAACTCGGACCATTCCAAATGCCGTTCATGACGTAAGATGGATTACAGACGACGGCAGACCCAACGGCGGTTACTTACAGATCTTCAATAACAGCGGTGTCAGCAACAATCAATCTGCAATTGACGGCATTGAAACACCTTTCGACGAAGCGACAGGGACCTACATATTGAACCCTGGAGAAGCTTACGGTCCATCGACCTACACCACGAGGTATGCGTGTGCATTCTCAGCCAGCGGTCAATCTTCTTCTGACAGAATGTCGAATGGGAACATCTATGTGAATGCTTCAGGAGGTCAAGGTGGAGCTGGGGTCATGTATGAAGTGAATTCAAATGGAGAAATCATTTGGGGCCCATACAATGCGCAAACACAAAAAGGATTTAGATATGAGTGTGACCATCCCGGAATCATTGCGCTTGAGTCATTTATGAATTCCTCAACAAGTTCTTGCTTCACATCCTCTGTCAGTGAATTAGATGCTTCTTTTCTCATCTACCCAAATCCCACAAATGGGATGGTGTCGATTGACTTGGGTACGCTCAATCAAAATGATGCCGCGTTCACGGTTACAAATGTTTCAGGCCAAACCATTTACAGTGAATTGATGAACAACAAAAGTCGATTTCAATTTGATTTAGAGGGGTATCCTGAAGGTATGTATTTTGTGAATGTCACGAATGGAAAAGGGGAGATGGTCTCGCAACGCATTTCTTATATAAGATAGATGCGCTTTCGATTTATTTCTATCCTCTTTATCGGTCTTTCATCAGCGACACTCTTTTCGCAAAGTGCGTTCTATACGACCGATGCGATTAGAGAAATACAAATCGATTTTTATGATGAAAATTGGGACCATCTTTTAGACAGTTTGTATGTTGAGGGTGAAAACGGCCGCATTTTGGCCAATGTTGTCATCGATGGCAGTACGTATTACAGTGTAGGTGTTCGCTACAAAGGATTCAGTTCAGTAAGTGTCAATAACATTAAGAATCCTTTTAACATTAAGTTAGATTATGTCATTGAGGATCAAAACCATGAGGGGATTGATAAGCTAAAGCTTTCTAACGTCATTCACGACCCCTCATTTCTAAGAGAAGTGCTCTCCTACGAAGTATGTCGAAAGTACATGCCCGCCTCGCATGCGAATTATGCGAATCTGTATGTCAATGGCGTCTTATGGGGATTGTACACGAATGTAGAGGCGGTCAATAAGGAATTCCTCATCGAAAATTTCGGCAGCAAGTACGCCCCATTTTTCAAATGCAACCCCGAAGATCTAAACATCCAAATCGGTGGGCTCAATTCTGATTTAAGCAACTCACATGGGGCTGACAGTGCTGCTTATATGCCCTATTATGACATTGAGTCTGACTATGGCTGGAGCCATCTTTATCACCTCATTGACACGCTCAATACAGTTCCTGAGGAGATTGAGAAGGTGTTAAATGTTGACCGCACGTTATGGATGCATGCGTTGAATTACAGCATGGTTAATTTTGATTCTTACATCGGATACGGACAGAATTATTATCTGTATTTGGACCAAGCGAATCAGTTTAATCCAATCATTTGGGATTTAAACATGTCCTTCGGAAGTTTTCGACTGACAGATGCTTCTCAGCTTTTCTATGGCGGTTTTGACATTTCTCAAGCACAAAACATGGATCCGCTTGTTCATCATAACTTCATCTCTGTAGCACCTAGGCCACTCATGACAACCCTCTTTGAATCAGAGAGAAACCGCAAAATGTACCTGGCGCATATTCGCACGGTTATGGATGAAAATTTTGTCAATCAAGACTATTCGACCCGAGCAGATTCTCTCAAGGAGATGATCTCGCAAGATGTTCTAAACGATCCAAATAAGTTCTATTCGAATGACGATTTTAATGCAAACATCAATGACCAAGTCCCTTTGGTGTCCTCCATTTGTCCAGGTATTACACAACTTATGGATGCCCGTGCTGAATACTTGTCTGCCTATCCTGGTTATTCTGGAGCCCCTGAGATTTCAAACATCTCGAATACCTCAGAGGGCATGATGTTGGGTACCGATGTATGGATTAATGCGGAAATTGCGGATGCCACTTATGCGCAGTTATCCTATAGGTTTGGCAACAACCAGCGGTTTGTTTCAACCCAAATGTTTGACGATGGAAATCACAATGATGGCAATGCGGGTGACGGGTTTTACGGTTGCAAAATCGAAGATTGTAGCAATTCAGTAGATTATTATTTGTATGCGGACAATGCATCTTCCGGTGTCTTTTCTCCTGTGAGAGCGGCATATGAATTCTATCACATTCAGTCAAATATCTCAAGTGGCGACCTGGTCATTAACGAGGTCATGTCAAACAATCTATCCATTGCCGCAGATCCGAGTGATACATTTGAAGACTGGATTGAACTTTATAACACGACGGAATTCCCGATTTCTACAAACAACCTGTACCTGTCTGATGACCTTTTAAACACGTTGAAATGGCAATTGCCAAACCATGTGATCCCACCAAACGATTACTATGTTATTTGGGCCGATGAGGATGGCAACCAAGGGGAGGAGCATTCAAATTTTCAGTTGTCAAATGCAGGAGAAACCATCACATTGCGTCATGCGGACAGTACGTTGATAGATAATGTGACCTATCCGATGCAAAACATAGACATCGCCTACGGAAGAAGTCCAAATGGCGTCGGAGACTTTGCAATGCTCCCGCCTACATTTAATGCGTCAAACGATAGGGTCTCTGTCGTTTCTGATCAACACGCAAACCTGTTGTTCATTTCTCCGAATCCTTTCAAAGACCTTCTCGCCATTCATTTGAAGGGTGGCTATTCTATTTATGATGTGTATGGTCGTGTTGTTTTGAAAGGCTCGGAACAAGTCATTCACACCTCAGATTGGTCCCCGGGCGTATATTATGTGCACATGGATCACGCTCCCTTTCATGCGATTAAAATATTAAAAATAAGATCATGATGAAGAAATTCGCACTGGTTGTCCTCGGTTGTGCAACCCTATTTCAGTTTCACGCCCAAGTCATTACAAATTACACGACATCAGAAGGTCTGTTGGATAATTTCGTTGAATGTTTGGATATTGACGCTGAGAATCATCTTTGGTTTGGTACCTCAGTGGGATTGCAAATGTTCGATGGTGAAAATTGGGTCACCTACAACACCACAGATGATCCGGATATGGTGAGCGACAACATCAAGGTGATTCGCGCGATGAACAATGGAGATATTTGGATAGGGACAGACTTCGGTGCCTGCCGATTTGATGGGGCAGTTTGGACCACGTTTGACACTTCAAATGGCCTTAATCACAACAAAGTTCTAAGTATTGATGAAGCAGAAAACGGGGTGATATGGATCGGTACACAGACAGGTATTTCTTATTTTGATGGCACTGAATGTAGTTCTATCGCTTCTCCACACTGGAGTGGTGTTAACGTGACAGTCGCTTCAGCCCCAGATCACATATGGTTTGGATCGCCCATAGGTGGAATTACATTTTATGATGGGGTCGAGTACACGTCATATGACAGTTCAGACGGGTTAATCAGCAACAATACAACGGATTTGCTGTTTGACGACAACGGCAACAAATGGGTGGGCACAGGTGTAGGGATTTCTGTTTTAGATGAAAACAACCTTGTCGCTTCTCAGTTTACACAGATGTATATTTTACCTCCCCCAGACACCTTAAACCAAATCGTAGATTTGGACATGGATTCTGAAGGTAGAATCTGGGCGGGCATCTATGTCGGATATCTGGGTGTCGGTGGTGTGGCAATGTGGGATGGAAATGAATGGATTGATTATGATGTGAGCGATGGTTTGGTGGGGCCAAATATCCGAGGTATTGCAATTGACACTTATGACAATGTCTGGGTCGCAACAAGCAGTGGCGTGTCAAAAATCGGCGATCAAACGGCTGCAATTCATGACATCCAGGAAACGCAAGTTTCTGTGTTTCCGAATCCCTCAAACGGATCATTCACAATCGCTCTGGGAGGTTATTGTGAATCTTGTACCCTTTCAATCTTTGACCCACAAGGTCGTTTGATTCAAAACAACAGTGTGAGCAATACAAGTGAATTAAATTTGGAGATACAAGGAGAACCGGGCCCATATATCATTCAAATTTTGAATGGTAACCGCCCAGGACATCTAGAGGTTATTTCTGTGATGAAGATTTAACCGCCTTTGATGTTATTTTTTCTTCTGGAAGGTTTTGGCCATGTAAACGATGTCACCGTTGGAAAAGGAATTGTATATTTTTGATCCCTTGACCCCTGAAAACTCTCGAAACGAAGCCTTGAGTAAGCCGGGAACATGTTCTGCAATCAGTTTTAATTTCCTGTCGTGTATACGGTCGAGGGCTCGTACAACATCTTCCGAGATGACTCTATCCGTTTTACATGCCCAACCTGGACGATTAAACATTTTTTCCAGATCAGAGATCTTCTCTTTCGGTCGGAAATCCACCCAGCTAAACCAGCCTCCCGGCTTAAGTACGCGAATGACTTCCTCGAAAAACAACTGTTGATTGCCATAGCAATGAGATGACTCCACATTAATGACCGCATCGAATGAGTCATTTGGGAATTCTAATTTCTCAGCATCTCCTTGGACAAAAGTAAGCGTCTTTAAATCTTTATGCATTTGGGTTGCCAGATCAACAGCATTCTGAGAGTAGTCTAATCCGACCATGGAATCAGGTTTGTGATATTCAGTCACAAAGGCAGCGCCGCCACCTCGTCCAGACCCTATTTCTAAGGCTTTAAGGCCGTGAATTGGAATGGATGCAGCTGCGGTGTCATACAGTTGAATAAACAATCTGTT